>Ga0129312_1000007_pt1 | contig 253441 bp, 256 predicted proteins | sample O827metagenome_FD_94434 | JGI IMG/M metagenome (GOLD analysis project Ga0129312, IMG submission 94434) | Orangutan group fecal microbial communities from Wisconsin, USA - O827 metagenome | ecosystem: Host-associated > Mammals > Digestive system > Large intestine > Fecal | place: USA: Wisconsin... | reverse complement strand
GGCCAGCTCGCCGATCAGGATGCTGCTTTTGCTGGCGCGCACGGCGTCCGCAAACACGGCCTTCGGGGTCATCGCCTCGAGCTGGGCGGTTTTGTGCTCCAGCTCTTCGTGGGCCGCGATCAGAGCCTGGGCCATCAGCTCGGAGCGGGAAAGGGGCTTTGCCGTGTAACTGCCGGTTTTGCGGATGGCGGGCAACACCTCGCTGGTCACCCAGCGCTTAAAGCGCATTGCACTTTCCAACTTGCTGCTGAAGATCAGGCTGTAAAGGCCGCTCTCGTTGATGATGGTCATCTGCTGCTCTCCGGAGGGGGTGTCGCAATTTGCGACGCCCCTGTCCTGTCCATCAACGTGCTTTGCCAGAGCGTCTCGTGGATTGCTGTAGCCCAGCGCTTGGGCCACGTCCTTGCCGACAAACCACGGCTCACCGTTCTGGTCCAGCGTGCGGATGTCGCCAAACTCTGGGCTGCTGAAAATCTGGATGTCGTTCATGTTGTTCTCCTTCCTGAATCCCAAATGCTCGCCGAGAAGTTCGCTTAAAGCGAACACTTGGATAAAAAAATAAAGTCCGCCGGGAATCTGTACACTTCCTCAATTTTACGGACGGTACTCCATTGTGGTACAGTCTTTCCTGATTCGTAGTTTTGCAGTGTGGCTACGCTAATCCCGAGGGCTTTTGCAGCGTCCTGTTGGTTCAGCCCTGCATTTACACGGGCTGCTGCCAATGTAATTTTGGGGTACGGCTGAATTGGCATGTGCATCAAACCTCCTTTCTGGCTTTTATTATACTCGCTTTAAGCGAACTGTCAAGCTAAAAGCGAAAATATTTTGCTAAAATCTTGAATTTGATTTGCTTTTAGTGTATTATTGGCTCATAAGGAGTTGATCACATGAGCGACAATGCAAAACAGACTTTTGCAGAAAATCTCAAGCGTTACCTGAAGGATAAAGGGCTGACTCAACTGGATTTGGCTGTCTATATGGAATGTTCCAGTTCCACGGTGTCGGACTGGTGCAACGGCAAGAAGTATCCGCGCGTGGATAAAATGCAGCGTATGGCTGATTATTTGGGGATTCGGATGTCCGATTTAACCAGCCCGCATGACAAACTTGAGGATGCCGACCTTGCTTTTTATGGTAGATACCAGCAGCTGAGTGAAGATGAAAAAGAGGATATGCGGGACTACCTCGACCTGATGGAAGCACGGAGAGAACGCCGCAAGCGAGGAACGAATTAAATGTTCGATACATCTGAGTTTTACAGATATTGTGATCAGCAGGATGTGGACGTGATTCCATTTGACCGGCTGCCAGCTGATGCGGCCACGGTTTTCTATAAAGGGTATTATAGCGTTGGTGTGAACTTCCAGAGAATCCGTGGCGTGCGCCACCTTCAGACCGCCTTCATGCACGAGCTGGGCCATTTACATACAGGCGCATTGCACAAAGTGAATAGCCCGTTTCAGTTAATAGAACAGAATGAATACCGTGCCAATGCAGATTCGTTCAAGCGTTATTTACCACCAGACGAGTTAAAGAATGCCATGCGCAATGGCTACACAACGCCCTGGGAATTAGCAGACTATTTCAATCTGGATGAAGAGTACATTCAAAAGGCGCTGGATTATTGGGTGCAATGTCGTGGTGTGAACTTTAACGAATAACAGCATCGCTTTGGCTGGACGCACTGGGTGGGATAAGGAGGAGAAAATGGACGATCAAAATAAAGGCGAAATCATTATGTATCGGACGGATGATGGTCTGACGGAAATTCAGACAACTCTGGTAGATGATACAGTTTGGTTGTCTGCTAATCAGATGGCCGAGCTATTCCAGCGTGATGAAAAGACGATTCGCAAGCATGTTAACAATGTTTTTGATGAAGGGGAACTGTCTCGTGAGAACAACACGCAAAAAATGCGTGTTGTTGGTGTCAAACAGCCGGTTGCGTTTTATAGCCTCGATGTTATTATTTCTGTTGGTTATCGGGTCAAGTCCCAGCGCGGCACACAGTTCCGTATCTGGGCAAATGGTGTGCTGAAGGAGTATCTTAAAAAGGGCTTTGCACTGGATGATGAACGCCTGAAGAACCTTGGCGGGGGCGACTACTGGAAAGAGCTGCTTGACCGCATCCGGGATATTCGTTCGTCGGAAAAGGTGATGTATCGGCAAGTGCTTGATCTGTATGCCACCAGCGTGGACTATACCCCGAACAGCCCGGAGACTGTACAGTTCTTTAAAATTGTGCAGAATAAACTTCATTTTGCCGCTCACGGGCACACTGCCGCAGAGGTTGTCTATCAGCGTGCAGATGCGGATAAACCGTTCATGGGGATGACCAGTTTTAAAGGTGAGCATCCGACCTTGCAGGAAGTCGGCATCGCGAAAAACTATCTGACGGAGGAAGAACTGAAAGTTCTGAACAATCTAGTATCCGGTTACTTTGACTTTGCAGAAATTCAGGCGATTCGGCATAATCCCATGTATATGAAGGACTACATTGAGCAACTGGATAATATTCTTGCATCCATGGGCGAGAAAAAGCTGGTTGGTGCCGGAAGTATCACGCACCGGCAAGCGCTGGAAAAGGCGCGGGAAGAGTACAAAAAATACCGCATTAAGACGCTGTCTCCTGTGGAAGAGGATTATCTGAAAACAATTAGATCTTTGGAAAAAGAAGCTAAAAAGAAAGCAAAATAAAAACGCCCCCGGTGCTACCAACACCGAGGGCGCATCCAACCAGCTTGCCCGGAGAGGACAATACCAGCAAGAACATCTGTATTGTACCACCTCCGGGCAGGCCTGACAAGTCATACGGGAGGTGTTTGTCATGTTGTGTCCCCATTGCCGCCGCCGCATTCAGGCGGCCCCTTACTGCTGCTACTGCGGCCAGCCCACCGGCGCGGCCGAGCGGCCGGTGACCCGCCGCCGCAAGCGCTCAAACGGCTCCGGCACCGTGTACAAGGTGGACGGCCTGGCCAAACCCTGGCGGGCCAGAGTGTACAAGGACGGCCATTTCATCCAGCTGGGCTATTATGCCACCCTGCGGGAGGCGCAGGCCGCCGTCACGCCCGAAAACGTGGAGGCCGCCAGCAGCGTGTTCAACTACACCTTCAGTCAGGTGTGGGCGCTGGTGCGCCAGAGCGCCAAATTCCAGGCGTTGGGGCAAAATCAGCAGGTCACGCTGGACGGCGCATACCGCCGGCACCTGGCCGGGCGCATCGGCAGCCAGAAGCTGCGGGAGCTGCGGCCCCGACACTACCAGCCGATCCTCGACGACCTGGCGGACGAGGGGTACAGCGAATCCCTGTGCAACAAGGTGCTTCAGGTGATCTCTAAATGCACCGCCTGGGCCATGCAGAACGACCTGATCAGCCAGGACTATGCCCGGCTGCTGTACGTTGACGGCGACAAGAGCGGAGAGCGGCAGGTGTTCACCGAGAGCGAGATCCGCACGCTGTTCGCCCACCAGGGCACCCGGGACGTGGACATTATTCTGGTGCTGATCGGCACCGGCATGCGTCCGGCCGACCTGGTCAAAATCCGCCGGGACGACGCGATTGACGTGGACGGCCACTGCCTGCTGCTGGCCGGCAGCAAAACGAAGGCCGGCCGAGGGCGGCCGCTGTACATCAACTCCGCCGTGTGGCCCATCTTTCTGCGGTACTACCTGGCCGCCGCGCCGGGCGGCTATGTGTTTCCGTCGCCCGCCGGAAAGCAGCTCAGCCTGCACAACTACCGGCTACGGGAGTTCTACCCGGCCCTCGCGCGCCTGGGCATCATGCCAAACCCGTACCGGCCGGACGGCAGCCGCGTGGACGACGTGCCGCCCCGCCTGGTGCCGTACAGCTGCCGCCACACCTTTTTCACCCTGGCAGCACAGTCCGGGGTGCGCAAGGATGTAATGCAGCGCACCGGCGGCCACGCAATCGGCAGCGGCATAACGGACCGGGTGTACATTCACCGCGCCGCGCAGGACATGGCCGCCGAGCTGGACAAGCTGGGTGACAAGCTGCACCAGATGGGCGGATGAACCGCCCTGGAAGCAGGGCGACCATGTTGTACGAACATATTTCGTGCTGGTTAGCCCAACATTTGCCCAACGTGCTGCAATTACATCGGTGTAACGATAGAAATTTGTGGTGAATACCTGCTTGACGTGCAGGGGGTCAGGGATTCGAGTTCCTTACCGCCCACCAAAAAAAGGCGTTACATCGTAAGATGTGACGCCTTTTCTTTTTGTTTGCGCGCCGGTTTGCGCGATGTGTGGCCGTGAGGCGAGGCCTGTGCCGCGCTTTACGGGCTTTTTGTCGGTTCGCCCAACCGGGCCGCTTCCGGCGCCTGGGCAATATCGGTGATGCTGGGAATTTTGTTTTTCACATCTTCGCGTTTCATGTCGAAAAACTTATACTTCGGTTTTGCAGAGCATATTTTCAAGGGCGTTGGATGCAGTGCAATCATTCTCTTTCAATGCGTGGGTATAGATGTTCATGGTTGTAGAAGCCTGTGCATGACCCAAACGGTTGGACACGGTACGGACATCCTGATGTGCGGCGATCAGCAAGGTAGCTGAGGTATGCCGCAGTCCGTGATAGGGAATCATAGGCAGTTTGTCGGTTTCGTTCTTGTTGGCGTTGTAGTGGCGCAGAAGATCCTGCAAGGCACTGTAGGGCGTGTAGTAGCTCATCATGGTGCCGTTGTTCTGGGTGAATATCCAGTTGCCCCCTTGCCAATAAGCCCCGACTTTCTAACGGTAGCGGGTCTGCTCATTTTTCTTCATCAACAAATTCGAACAAGTCCTCAACAGTCACATGGAATACTTTTGCAATATCCATAGCCAATTTAAGGGACGGATTATATCTGCCATTTTCAAGGTGAACGATTGTTTCTCGTCTTGCACCAACAAGCTCTGCTAGTTCGCTTTGTTTATATCCTGCCTGCTCACGATATTCTTTGATTTTTGTAACAAGAGCCATATCATACCCCCTTGCTGTCTATAATCACAAACATCAATGTCCGAATGATAGATAAAATAAAAATAGACAAAACAATAATCCATCCAATCATTCCCATATTGATAGCATTAACATGACTAAGAATAGCACAGCCCCAAGCAACTACAACCATAACAGCAACAAAAATCTTCAAACAAAATGAGTCACACCGTTTCAAGTTTCGCTCTGCCATTTCATCAACACCTTCCTTTTTGTATTTCTTAATTCTCATTTGCTGAAATGTAAAAAAAACAGCAAGAAAACAGGCAAGTATATGCTGTAAAGTTGGATACCAGTCTTTCCAATCTGTTCTTGCCCACATCCAGTAGTAAGATACAAGAATGATTGCGTAGATTATTTTTGTTCCAACAATTTCTCTTAAAGATACTTTTTTATTCATTTTTCTTTTCCTCTGTGTTATATATTTCGCACTTGCGATGTTATAAATATATCACTCCTGCTTGCGTATGTCAATAGGGAAAGTGAAATATTTTTAACTTTCGTTTTTCGGAATAGGGGCTGCCGTCAATCAAATTCTTGTGTGTTACTTTACCGCACATGAGCATTCTTTTCCGGTATGCAACCACGGCTTTGTGGCGCTGTTTTGAGCGGGGTACGCACTGCCCGCCGCGATGGTGCACGCGCCGCCTTCATGCGGACAACGGAAAATATAAGAATAAATGCAATCCAGCTTTTTACACGCACTTATTTTTCTCCTTTTTGCACGTATTCGCTGAGGCAATACAATTCACATCAAAAGGGCCGGACCTCAAATCGGTCCGACCCTTTCTCTCTTTCCATTTTTTTGACGGCTGATTCAGTCAGTCGTCTCCTCACCCGCCGGGCTTACACCAGCCCCAGCCACCGGGCCGCCATGCACAGCCCGTAGCACACAGGCTGGTGCACCACATACACCGGCAGGCACAGCCGCCCCAATGCGCTGAACACCGGAATCTTCCGCGTCAGCGGCTTCCAGCTTCGGATGAGCGGCCACAGATAATACCCCACCCAGAACAGAAACAGCCAGGGCAGCAGCGGGAAGTAATCGCTGGAGTAAAACCCCGCCGGGGGAAAGCCGAGAACCGCCGTCCAGCGGGAGGCGTACAGCCAGCCGGGCAGGCTCACCCGCAGGCCGGGCAAAAGACGCAGCCAGCCCTGCTGTGCCGGGTAGACCGCCCAGAACAGCCACAGGCTGAGCGCCGCGCCCGGCATCGGGGGCAGCTTTTTCAGCGCCGGCTCGGCCAGATGGGTCAGCAGCGTGGCACAGCCCAGCAGGCTGAGCACGCCGAACCACACGGTCTGCTCCGGCATGATCAGCAGGGTAACCGCCGTCACCCCCGCGCCCACCGCGTTCAGCAGCAGGCTGTGGTACAGGTGCCGCCGCCCCAGATGGAAAGCCATGCCGCTGACTAGGTTGAAGGTGCAGCAGATGAACCGCTCCCACCAGAACACGGCCGGCAGGGTCGGCCAGTCGGCCCGGCCTGCAAACAGCACAAACCAGTCAAAGCAGAAGTGAAAGGCCACCATATGCACCAGCACAAAGCCGCGCACCGCGTCCAGTAGATGGTAGCGCGGCCGGATGGGGCTTTCCGGGGTAGTTGCAGGCATAAAGTCTCCTTTCCGGCGCACCGAAACTCAGTTCTTCAGGGCCTGCATGGGGGCCGGAATGCGGCCGCCCCGATGGATGAACACATCGGGCTTCCAGGTGCTGATGGGCATAATGGGCGCGTAGCCCAGCAGGCCGCCGAAGTCCAGCGTATCGCCGGCCTTATGCCCGATGGCGGGGATCACGCGCACCGCGGTGGTTTTGCTATTCACCATGCCGATGGCCGCTTCATCGGCGATCAGCGCACCGATCACCTCGGGGGTGGTGTCGCCGGGGATGACCACCATGTCAATGCCCACGCTGCACACCGCGGTCATGGCCTCCAGCTTTTCAATGCTCAGGCTGCCGCAGGTGGCCGCCTTGATCATGCCGTCGTCCTCGCTCACAGGAATGAATGCGCCGGACAGACCGCCCACATGGTTCGAGGCCATCACGCCGCCCTTTTTCACCGCGTCGTTCAGCAGGGCCAGGCAGGCGGTGGTGCCGCAGCAGCCGCAGCTCTCCAGGCCCATCTCCTCCAGAATGTTGGCCACGCTGTCGCCGATGGCCGGGGTGGGGGCCAGGCTCAGGTCAATGATGCCGGCGGGCACGCCCAGCCGCTCGCTGGCCAGATTGGCCACCAGCTGGCCCAGCCGCGTGATCTTGAAGGCCGTGCGCTTCACCAGCTCGGCCACCTCGTCCAGCGGGGCATCTTTGGGCAGCTTGGCCAGGGCGGCGCGCACCGCGCCGGGGCCGGAAACGCCCACATGGATCTCGCAGTCCGGCTCGCCCACGCCGTGGAAGGCGCCCGCCATGAAGGGGTTGTCCTCCGGGGCGTTGCAGAACACCACCAGCTTGGCCGCGCCCATGCACATATTGTCGGCCGTGCGGGCAGCGGTGTCGTGCACGATCTGGCCCATCAGGCGCACGGCGTCCATGTTCAGGCCGCTTTTGGTGGAGCCGATGTTCACGCTGCTGCACACCAGGTCGGTCTGGGCCAGTGCCTCGGGAATGGCGCGGATGAGCCGCTCATCCCCGTTGGAAAAGCCCTTGTGCACCAGCGCGCCGAAGCCGCCGATGAAGTTCACCCCCACTTTTTGGGCCGCTGCATCCAGCGCCTTGGCGTAGTCCACCGGGTCGGCGTCCGGCGCGGCCCCCAGCAGCATGGCAATGGGGGTAACACTGATGCGCTTGTTCACAATGGGAATGCCGTATTCCCGGCTGATGTCCTCCACCACCGGCACCAGACGGGCCGCTTTGGTGGTAATTTTGTTGTAGATCTTCTCGCAGGCCCGTTTCGGGTCGGGGTCGATGCAGTCCAGCAGGCTGATGCCCATGGTCACGGTGCGCACGTCCAGATTTTCGGCGGTGATCATCTCAATGGTTTCAAGAATGTCGCTGGTGTTGATGATACCCATGGTTCTGTTCCCCCTCCCGGCTCAAATGCGGTGCATGGCGTCAAAAACTTCCTGCCGGGTGATGTTCACCTGCATGCCCATCTCTTCGCCTACTGCGGCAAAACGGGCGCGCATTTCATCGTGGCTCACATTGCACTTTTCCAGATTGACCAGCATGATCATGCAGAACATCTCCTGCATAATGCTCTGGGTCACGTCCTCAATGTTGATGTTCAACTCGCTGCAAATGCCGCTCACTTTGGCAACAACGCCCACGGTGTCCCGGCCTACGACGGTGATGACTGCTTTCATCGGTGCTTTCCCTCCCATATCAACTGCGCCCGCCGGGCAAATCGACGGCCTCTCCGCCCCCGGCGCATTCCGGCGCTTGCGGCAGGGGCTGCCATGGTTCGGCGGCCCCGCCCTGGAAATGCCTTTATTATAGCAGATTTGCCGCCGTGTGGTTGCCATTCTGCCGATTTTTTTTTATAATAGTGGTATCTATTCTGCCGCGCCTGCCCATTGTAGAAAGAGACGCAGGTGCGCGGCAGGCATCATCCGGAACAGCGGCCTGGCCGCCGAACCCGACACGGAATGTACAGAAAGGACCTTTACCATGGAACAGCTTTTGAAATTGTTGGAAAACAACGCCCGCCTCACAGAGGACGATCTGGGCGCAATGCTGGATAAAACTCCCGCACAGATCCACGAGATGATGGAGCGGGCACGGGCAAAGGGGTACATCCGGGGCTACAAGACCCTGGTGAACTGGGAAAAATTCAGCGCGGCAAAGGTGCAGGCGGTGATCGAGCTGTGCGTCACCCCTAAGAAGAGCCACGGCTTTGACGCCATTGCCACCACCATCGCCGCCTTTGACGAGGTGGAGAGCGTGCTGCTGATGAGCGGCGGCTACGATCTGCAGCTGGTCGTCAGCGGCCGCAGCTTCCAGGAGGTGGCCCTGTTTGTGGCCAAGCGCCTCAGCCCGCTGGACGATGTGCGCTCCACCGCCACCCATTTCGTTCTGCGCACCTACAAGAAGGACGGCGAAATGTTCCTGGACGAAGATCCCGATGAAAGAGAGACGGTACTGTAATGAACTACGATAAAATTATCGCCACCGCTGCCCAGGAGATGCGCGCTTCCGGCATCCGCAAGTTTTTTGACATTGCCGCCGAGATGAAGGACTGCATCAGCCTGGGCGTGGGCGAACCGGACTTCAAGACCCCCTGGGCGGTGCGCGACGCGGGCATTCGCAACCTGGAAATGGGCCAGACCCGCTACACCTCCAACTCCGGCATGAAGGAACTGCGCACCGAGATCTGCAAATATCTTGACCGCCGTTTTGACCTGCACTATGACCCGGACAGCCAGGTTCTGGTGACGGTGGGCGGCAGCGAGGCCATCGACATCGGCATCCGCGCCCTGGTCAACCCCGGCGACGAGGTCATCATCCCGGAGCCCTGCTATGTGTGCTACGACCCCATCACCCACCTCACCGGCGGCAAGGTGGTAAGCATTCCCCTTCAGGAAAAGAACCAGTTCCGCCTCACCGCTGAGGAGCTGAAGGCGGCCATCACCCCCCGCACCAAGGTGCTGATCCTGCCCTTCCCCTGCAACCCCACCGGTGCGGTGATGGGCAAAGAGGATTTGGAGGCCATTGCCGAAGTGCTGCGCGGCACCGACATCATGGTGCTGAGCGATGAAATTTACGCCGAGCTGACCTACGGCAGCGAACGGCACGTGAGCATTGCCAGCCTGCCCGGCATGGCCGAGCGCACCATCGTGGTGAACGGCTTCTCCAAGGCCTACGCCATGACCGGCTGGCGGCTGGGCTATGTGGTCGGCCCCGCCCCGGTCATCAAGATCATGACCAAGATCCACCAGAGCTGCATCATGTGCGCCCCTACCACCAGCCAGATGGCCGCCATTACGGCCATGCGGGAGTGTGACGACGAGATTGACATGATGCGGGACGAATACAACCGCCGCCGCCGGCTTCTGGTGAAGAGCTTCAACGACATGGGGCTGAGCTGCTTCGACCCCAAGGGCGCGTTTTATGTGTTCCCCTGCATCAAGTCCACCGGCATGACCAGCGACGAGTTCTGCAAGGAACTTCTGTATAAAAAGCGTGTGGCCATTGTGCCCGGCACCGCCTTCGGCGCTTCCGGCGAGGGCTACGCCCGCGTGAGCTACGCCTACTCGGTGGAGCATCTGGTGGAGGCCCTGAGCCGCATTCGGGAATTTTTGCAGGATCTGAAAGAAGGCAAGGTGTGAGCGCCCCGGCCGTTCTGGTGCGGTCCATGGCCGACTATGAGGATCAGGCCGCTCTGGATGCGCTGGTGGAAGAGCTGTTCGCGGCCCTGCCCGCTGCCGGGCGGATCGGCCCCGGCAAAACGGTGCTGCTCAAGCCGAACCTTCTGGCCAAGCACCCGCCGGAGCACGCCGTGACCACCCACCCCGCCGTTGTGCGGGCGGTGGCGCGGGCCGTGAAGCGCCGCGGCCCGGCCCGCATCGTTCTGGCGGATTCTTCCGGCGGCGTATACAACCCGGCCATGATGCAGGCCACTTACAATGTAAGCGGCCTTGCAAAAGTTTGTGAGGAAGAAGGGCTAGAGCTGTACACCGGCTGCAAGTGGGGCGAGCGCGCCGTGGAAAACGGCGTGGTTGCCGAGCAGTTCACCCTCATTGAACCGGTGCTGGAGGCCGATGTGATCATTGACCTGCCCAAGCTCAAAACCCATGTGATGACCGGCTGCACCGCCGCCGTGAAAAACCTGTTCGGCTGCATTCCCGGCCTGCAGAAGGCCGAGTGGCATATGCGCTTTCCCGACCGGGAGCGCTTCGGTCAGATGCTGGTGGACCTGCTGTGCACGGTAAAGCCGGATTTCGCCATTCTGGACGGCATCGTGGCCCTGGAGGGTGACGGCCCCGCCGGGGGCACGCCCCGCCCTGTCGGCCTTGTGATGGCCAGCGAGGACCTACCTGCGCTGGACCTGGCCGTTTGCCGGGTCATCGGGCTGGACCCCATGCGGGTGCCTTATCTGGCCGCTGCCCACGGGCGCGGCCTGTGCGCCGAAGCCTTTGACCCGGCCTGGGCCGACGGCCCCGTGGAGCCGGTGCCCGGCTTCCGGCTGCCCTCCAGCTACACCGGCGGCGAGGGCAGCACTGACTTTGCCCAGCACACCCCCAAACTGGTGCAGCCTCTGGTAAAGCATGTGGAGCGCCTGATCGCGCCCCGCCCGGTGGTGGATCAGAAAAAATGCATCGGCTGCGGCAAATGCGCCGAGATCTGCCCCGGCCACACCATTCAGGTGGGCCGTACCGCCCGCATTCACCCTTCCGGGTGCATTCGCTGCTTCTGCTGCCACGAAATGTGCCCGGTAAAGGCCATTGACGTGCGGCAGCTGCGCCTGTTCCGGCTGTAAACGAGGAGGTTTGTCATGAAGCAAGTGACCGTATTGGCCCCCGCCAAGCTGAACCTTGCCCTGGACGTGGTGGGCCTGCTGCCCAATGGATACCACGATTTGGATATGGTCATGCAGACCATCACCCTGTATGAGCGGCTGACCCTTCGCCGCGCCGAGGAGGTTCGCCTGCACCTGCCCGGCAGCTGGGTGCCCGTAAACGAAAAGAACACCGCCGTCAAGGCGGCCCGGGCGTTTTTCCGCTACACCGGCCTTGCGGGCGGCGTGGATATGGAAATCGAAAAGCACATTCCCGTGCGCGCCGGCATGGCCGGCGGCAGCGCCGACGCCGCCGGGGTTCTGGTGGGGCTGAACGCCCTGTACGAAGCCCGGCTTTCCACCAGTGAGCTGTGCGCCCTGGGCGCCGGCATCGGGGCCGATGTGCCCTTTGCCCTGATGGGCGGCACCTGCCGGGTGCAGGGCGTGGGCGACTTTCTGAAGGCCCTTCCCCCCTGCCCGCCCTGCTGGTTCGTGGTGGCCATGCCCAGCGTGGGGGTTTCCACCCCGGAAGCCTTTGCCCGCTACGACCAGATGGGCAGCCCCATCCACCCGGATCTGGCCGCTCAGGAGGCTGCCATCCGCGCCGGAGACCTGGCCGCCGTGTGTGCAGCTTCCGGCAACGCGCTGGAGCATTGCAGCGGCGCAAAGGAGACGCCCCACATCCGGGCCATTCTGGACGAACAGGGGGCGCTGGCCAGCCTGATGACCGGCAGCGGCGCCGCGGTGTTCGGCGTGTTTGACAGCGAGGCCAAGGCTCAGGCCGCCCGTGCGGCCCTGCGCCAGCAGTACAAGCAGGTGTATCTTGCCCAGCCCGACCGGGGCGGCCCCCGGCTGGTGTTCGGCCCCCGCAAGCCCTTTGGGCGGCGGCCCGGCGGCCTGGGCAAGGGCGGGCGGAACCCCCGCTGAACCACCGCCGATTTTATGACAGCAAAACAAAGCGCCCCTGTGCGGCCGTTCCGAAAATCCTTCGGAAGCCGCACAGGGGCGCTTTTACTTTATTGTTTTTGCTTTGCCGTTTCAGCCAGACGAATGCACGCGTTACTGCTGCTGCAGGTAGCTGATCAGGGCCGGGATCAGCTGCTTTTTGCGGCTGATCACACCGGGCAGGGTGAACATATTGTCCTTCGTCTCCACATGGAAGGCACCCGCCATCAGCTCTTCCGCGCCCTTACCTGCGTACAGCACGTCGGTGGACTGATCCAGCACGCTGGTGAACATGTAGAACACCATATCCACCCTCTCACTCTTCAGGGTCTCTTCCAGATAGGGGCCCAGCAGCGCCTTGGCCTGGTCGCGGTTCTTCTCGCTCACATAGCTGCCCTGGCCCACGCCGAAGCGCAGGTCGCCGTTGGTGAACACCTTAAAGTCCTGCAGAAACACCTCGCTGGCCGTCTTGCCGGTGAGGTTCTCGCCGGCCTCGAACATCTCGGTGGCCAGCTTTTCCACTTCCACGCCGGCGATCTTCGCCAGGGCGCGGGCCGCGCTCTCATCCAGCGGGGTGCAGGTGGGGCTGCGGAACATCAGCGTATCCGACAGGATGGCGCTGCACAGAATGCCCGCGATCTCAGGGGTGATCTCCACGCCCTGCTCGCCGTACATCTGGTAGACGATGGTGGCGGTGCAGCCCACCGGCTGGTTGCGGAAATACAGGGGGCTGTTGGTTTCCAGGTTGCCCAGGCGATGGTGGTCGATGATTTCCAGAATGTCCGCCTGCTCAAAGCCTTCCACCGCCTGGGTGCGCTCGTTGTGGTCCACCAGAATCAGCTGCTTGCGCTTCAGGTTCAGCAAATTCCGGCGGGAGATCATGCCCTGATACCGGCCCTTCTTGTCCAGCACGGGGAAGTACTGGTGGCGCACCTTGCCCATGGCCGTGCGTGCCTCTTCCACGGGGGTATTCAGATCAAAGGTCATCAGGTCGTCCTTGATCATGTAATGGCGGATGGGCACGCTCTGGTTGATCAGGCGGGCGGCCTCGTAGGTGTCGTAGGGGGTGCTGATGATGGCGCAGCCACGGTCGGCGGCCAGCTTCACAATGGTGCGGGACACAGCCGAGCCGATGCACACCACAATGCAGGAAGCCTCCAGCTCAATGGCGCACAGCTGGGTCTCGTAGCGGTTGGCCAGAATGACCACGTCGCCGGCCTGCACCATACCCTCCATGGCGTCCGGGCTGGCCGCGCCGATGACGATCTTGCCCTTTTCAAAGCGGGCGTTGGGGTCGCCGGTGATCAGGGTGCCGTTCAGGGTGCGGCACACCTGATCCAGGCTGGCGTGGGCCGCCGCCAGAACGCCTGCGCCGTCCACGTCCATGTTGGCCATGGCCACGTCGGTCAGGGTGATCAGGCCCTCCAGGTGGCCGTCCTGGGTGGTGATGGGCAGGGTGCTGGCGTGGGCGTCGCGCATGGTCTCCCATGCGTGGCGCATGGTGGTCTGGCCGTCCACACCCTCCACCTGGCGGATGTCAATGTCCTGCACCTGGGGGCTGACGTCCAGGCAGCGGCGGGGGGCCTTCATCTGGAAGCGCTTGAGCACATAGGCGGTTTCCTGGTTGGGCTCGCCCGCACGGCAGGCCTCGTACACGGTGCCGTCGCTGGTTTTATTCTTCAGGTTGGCATAGGCAATGGCCGAACAAATGGAATCGGTATCCGGATTGCGGTGGCCGATGACCAGAACCTTGCCCTTTTCCTGCTGGTTCATGATTCTTACTCCCTCTCGTTTGCCGGGCACTCCCGGCCAATACGTCAAACCCCGCCGCAGCTGCTCTGCCGCGGCGGGGGAAAGCTCAAGTTAATTATAGCATACCTTTTTATTGCGCCGCAAGGCACAGGGCACGATTTTATGCGCCCATCGGTCAGGTTCTCCGTTATTTCTCAAAGCCCGCCCGGCATGGACAATAATTTCTTCAATTTGCACAAAACAAGCGCTTTCCCGGGGTGGGAAAGCGCTTGTTCTCTGCCTGATTTGTCGCTCCATGGCGGGCAGTTCCGCCCGTTTCCCGGCCGGTTTTGGCCACTCGCGCCGCGTTACGCCATGATGTTCCGGGGCGTACCGTTCAGGTACAGCCGCACGTTCTCAAACACCATTTCCGCCCGCAGCACCATGCTCTCCTCGGTGGCAAAGGCCACATGGGGGGTCAGCAGGGTGTTGGGTGCACTGCACAGCGGGTGATCCTCCGGGATGGGCGGCTCGGTCTCGAACACATCAATGCCCGCACCGGCAATGCGGCCCGCCTTCAGGGCCTCGGCCAGGGCAGCGCTGTCCACCACCGGGCCGCGGGCCGTGTTGATGAGCAGGGCGCTGGGCTTCATCCTGGCGATCATCTCGGCGCTGATCAGGCCCTTGGTCTCGGCGGTGGCGGGCACGTGCAGGCTGACGATGTCGCTCTGGGCCATCACCTCTTCCAGGCTAAGGTACTGCACGCCCATCTCCAGGGCCTCCTGCTTCTCGGTGCGGCTGTAGGCGATGACCTTGCAGCCGAACGCCCGGGCCAGGGCCGCCACGCGCAGGCCAATGGCGCCGGTGCCCACAATGCCGAAGGTCTTGCCGGCCAGCTCAAAGCCCACTAGCCCCGCCTTGGTGCCGCCGTGGCGGGCCGCCCCATCGCAGGCGGGAATGCGCCGGGCCAGCCCCAGAACCAGGCCGAACACCAGCTCTGCCACCGCTTTGGTGGAATATCCGGCGCAGTTGCACACCAGGATGCCCCGCTGCTTGCAGACGTCCATGGGGATGTGGTCCACGCCGGTGAACGCCACGCTGATCATCTTCAAGTGGCTGCACGCCTGCACCACCTGGGCAGGCAGGGGCGAATTGGCCACCATCAGAATGTCCGCATCCTTAGCCCGCTGAATGAGGGTCTCCGGGTCCCATTTGCCGTCCAGCCAGGCGGTAAAGGTGTGCCCCTGTTCCTTCAGGGAAGCCGCCAGCTCCTCAATGGTCTGCTGCGGCACGGCCAGCCCTTCCAAAAGTACAATGTTCATTGCGTTTCGCTCCTTTGGGGTGATTTTTCAAGACCGCGGCCGCCGGCGCTTTGGCACTTCAAGGTGCACAAAGGCGGTCAACCCGGCTAAGCGCGGCTTCTGTTCGTTTTGGTTTCTATTATACCGCCGCTGCAGGTGTTTTTCCAGCCCCGACGGCCCCCTCAAAAAGGCCAAACGGCCCTGCCGGTCTCCCCTGCAAACGCAAAAAAGGCAGCCCCCTCCCTTCCGGCCTGAAACCGGAGGACAGGGGGCTGCCCTTATGATTCACCAGTTCTGAGCGGCGATGAGCGGTGGATTACACCAGCTCGATGATGGCCATCTCAGCGGCGTCGCCGCGGCGAACGCCAGTCTTGATGATGCGGGTGTAGCCACCGTTGCGATCAGCATACTTGGGGCCGATCTCATCGATAACCTTCTTCGCAACAGTCTCCTTGGTGATATAGGCAAACACCTGACGCTTGGAATGCAGATCTTCCTTCTTGCCCAGGGTCACCATTTTTTCGGCCATGGAACGAACTTCCTTGGCGCGGGTGACGGTGGTCTCGATCTTGCCATTCTCAAACAGGTAGGTAACCATGGCGCGCAGCATCGCGTTGCGGCTGTCGCTGGTTCTGCCGAGTTTTCTGGTACCGGGCATCCCGTTTCACTCCTTTGCTGTAATTACTCGTCGTCTTTGGTCAGGCTGAAGCCCAGGGAATCCAGCTTTGCCAGAACTTCCTCCAGACTCTTCCGACCCAGGTTGCGGACCTTCATCATGTCGTCTTCGGATTTGTTGATCAGGTCTTCCACGGTGTTGATACCGGCGCGCTTCAGGCAGTTGAAGGAACGAACGCTCAGATCCAGCTCTTCGATGGTCATCTCCAGAGCCTTCTCCTTGCCGCGGTCATCCTTCTCCACCATGATCTCGGTGCCCATGGTCTCTTCCGACAGGTTGACGAACAGGTTCAGGTGCTCGGTCAGGATGCGTGCAGCCAGGCTGACCGCCTCCTGGGCACTCAGGGTGCCGTCCGTCCAGACCTCAATGGTCAGCTTGTCGTAGTCGGTGATCTGACCCACGCGGGTGTTCTCCACGGCGTAGTTCACCTTCAGGACCGGGGTATAGATGCTGTCGGTGGGAAGAGTGTTCACATCGTTCTTCTCCAGAACAGCCTGCTTGTTGCGCTCGGCAGGCACATAGCCGCGGCCCTTGTCGAAGGTCAGCTCCATCACAAGCTTACCGTTCTCGCCCAGGGTAGCAATGTGCCAATCGGGATTCAGAATCTCGATTTCATCACTCTGCTTGATGCTGCCAGCCGTCACTTCGCCTTCGCCAGACGCCTCAATGCGGGCGGTGACAGGACCGTCGGAGAACAGCTTCGCAGCGATTCCCTTCAGGTTCAGGACGATCTCAGTGACGTCCTCTTTCACTCCTTCAATGGTGCTGAACTCATGCACAACGCCATCGATCTTCACACTGGTAACAGCAACGCCGGGAAGCGACGAGAGAAGGACACGCCGTAAGCTGTTGCCCAAAGTCGTGCCGAATCCACGCTCCAGAGGCTCTACGACGAATTTGCCGTAGCGGCCGTCCGGGCTCAAGGAAGCGGTATCGATTTTGGGCCGTTCGATCTCCATCATAAAAAACCCTCCTAGGTGGGCCGGTCAGAGACCGGCCGTTGTTTCGCGTTCCCTTTGTATCAAGCGGATTACTTGGAGTACAACTCGATGATCAGGTGCTCAGCCACATCGAAGTCGATGTCGCTGCGCTCGGGCAGCCGTTCGACGGTACCCTTCAGGGGATTCTGAGCGTCACGGCTCAGCCAGGCGGGCAGGACCACGACGGGAGCGTCGGCGCCAACCAGCTTGGAGAACTTGGCGGAAGCGCGGCTGCGCTCACGCACTTCGATCACGTCGCCGGCCTTCACCTGGTAAGAAGGAATGTTGACCTTCTTGCCGTTGACGGTGAAGTGGGCATGGTCGACCAGCTGACGAGCGTCGCGGCGGGTGGAAGCGTAGCCCAGACGGAACACAACGTTGTCCAGACGGCACTCCAGCATCTGCATCAGGTTCTCACCGGTCTGGCCGGGGCGGCGAACCGCCTCTTCAAAGTAGCGATGGAACTGCTTCTCCAGCACACCGTAGATGAACTTGACCTTCTGCTTCTCCTTCAGCTGGGTAGCATACTCGGACTGCTTCTTGCGGAAGTTGCCCTCGGAGTTGCGGGTGGTAGTCTTCTTGGAGTAGCCCATGACTGCAGGAGAAATGCCCAGCGCTTTGCAGCGCTTGGCGATGGGCTGCGTGTTTTTAGCCATAATTCAAATTCCTCCTTCAATCAGATGCGGCGGCGCTTCGGGGGGCGGCAGCCGTTGTGGGGGATGGGAGTGACGTCCTTGATCATGGTCACTTCCAGGCCGGTGGCCTGCAGTGCACGGATCGCAGCCTCACGGCCAGCGCCGGGGCCCTTCACGTACACTTCAACGGTCTTCATGCCATGCTCCATCGCGACCTTGGCAGCAGTCTCTGCGGCGGACTGGGCAGCGAAGGGAGTGCTCTTGCGGGAACCACGGAAGTTCAGACCGCCGGAGCTGGCCCAAGAAACGGTGTTGCCCTGAGTATCCGTAATGGTAACAATCGTGTTGTTAAAGGTACTCTGGATGTGGGCAGCGCCGCGCTCGATGTTCTTGCGCTCACGCTTTTTGGTGCGGACAGCGCCTTTTTTAGCAGCAGCTTTGGTTGCCATTTCTGTTCCTCCTTATGGTTACTTTTTCTTGTTGGCGACAGTGCGCTTCGGACCTTTGCGGGTACGGGCATTGGTCTTGGTGCGCTGGCCGCGAACGGGCAGACCCTTGCGATGACGCACACCGCGGTAGCACTGGACTTCAACCAGACGCTTGATGTCCAGAGCAACATTGCGGCGCAGGTCGCCTTCCACCATAATGTTGTTCTTGTCGATATAGTCGCGGATCAGGGCCTCTTCGTCAGCGGTCAGGTCCTTCACACGGGTATCGGGGTTGATACCGGTAGCCGCCAGGATCTGATCAGCAGTGCTGCGGCCGATGCCGTAGATGTAGGTCAGACCGATCTCGATCCGCTTCTCACGAGGCAGATCAACGCCAGAAATACGTGCCATTGTAGCACACCTCCATAATCATCCCATGTCAATGTCGGGGCCTGCGCCGGGACTCTACGCACTCGGCCCCCCTGCGTCGATCTGGGCGCTTAGCCCTGACGCTGCTTATGCTTGGGGTTTTCGCAGATGACCATCACGCGGCCTTTGCGCTTGATGACCTTGCATTTTTCGCAAATCGGTTTCACGGAAGGTTTAACCTTCATGATGCTGAACCTCCTTTAAGTGGCGCTTTACTTGGAGCGCCAGGTGATGCGCCCCTTGGTCAAATCGTAGGGCGACATTTCCAGTGTAACCTTGTCACCGGGAAGGATGCGGATGAAATTCGTCCGCAGCTTGCCGGAGATATGTGCCAGCAGCCGATGGCCGTTTTCCAGCTCCACCCGGAAGGTGGCGTTGGGCAGGGCCTCAACCACTTTGCCTTCTACCTCGATGACATCTTCTTTAGACAAGCTCGTAGCCTCCTCTGAGTTTTAGATCGGGCTCGCCGCGTCGTAGGCGGCGATGGCCTCTCGGAGCTGTTGGTCGTCGGTCAGCGCCTCACTGTGCAGAACAGTGGCCGTCGGTGCCAGGTGCATGAGCTTCTTGCGCTTGGGGTGCGCCAGAGGGCGCGTGGCCCCATCGCTGAGAAGCAGCAGCTGATCTTCCTGAGCCAGCACCGCAAAGGTGCGTTTCTTGTCCCGCCCGGCTTTCGAGCGAACCAGCTGTCCTTTTTGCAGGTGCATCAGGGTTCCTCCCAGCCGATGGTGAGAATCTCCGGCCCACCAGGCAGGATGGCGACGCTGTGCTCAAAGTGCGCAGCCAGCCCTCCGTCTGCCGTCACGACCGTCCATCCATCGGATAAGGTCTTCACGGAGTGGTGCTTCTGGTTGACCATGGGCTCGATGGCAATGGTCATGCCATTGACCAACCGGACACCGTGGCCCGCATGCCCGTAATTGGGCACCTCGGGGTCCTCGTGCAGTTCCTTGCCCACACCGTGGCCCACAAAGCTGCGCACCACAGAGAAGCCGTTCTCCTCCACGTAGGACTGAACCGCATGGCCAATGTCGCCCACACGGTTGCCTGCCACAGCGGCGGCAATGCCGCGGTGCAGGCTTTCCTTGGTTACATCCATCAGGCGCTGGGCTTCAATGTCTACCTTTCCGCAGGGGAAGGTGCAGGCATTGTCGCCGTTGAAGCCATTGATGGCGGCCCCGGTGTCGATGCTGACAATATCGCCCGGCCGGATCTGGCGGCTGTGGCTGGGAATTCCATGGATCACCTCATCGTTGATGCTGATGCAGGCGGTTCCGGGGAATCCATACAGCCCCTTGAAGTTGGGGCGCGCCCCATGCCGTTTGATATAGTCGTAGATGATTTTGTCCAAATCGGCGGTAGTCATGCCGGCCTCAATGGAGCGGCCGGCCAGCTTCAGCGCTTCCGCACTGATCTGGCAGGCACGACGCATCTTGGCCAGTTCCTGAGCATTCTTTAACTGGATCACGGTTACGCCTCCAGTGCCTTCAGGATCGCAGCGGTGGTACCTTCGATGGTGTCGCTGTCGATCACAGCAAGCTTGCCGCGCTGGCGGTAGAAACCAACCAGGGGCTCGGTCTGCTCATGGTAGACCTTCAGTCGATCCAGCACGGTGGCGGGCTCGTCGTCCTTGCGGACGATCAGGCTGCCGCCGCAGCGGTCACAAACGCCAGGCTTGGCGCTGGGCTTGAAATCAACATGGTAGGAAGCGCCGCAAGCGCTGCATACCCGGCGGCCGCCCATCCGCTGAATGATCTTGTCGTCGGCCACTTCGATGTCCAGAACCTTGTCGATCCGAACACCCATCTTCTCGAGGGCTTCGGCCTGGGCAACCGTGCGGGGCATGCCGTCCAGAATGAAGCCGTTCTTGCAGTCGTCAGCGGCCAAACGTTCCTTGATGATGCCGATGATCACCTGATCGGGCACCAGCGCGCCGGAGTCAATGTAGCTCTTGGCTTTGACGCCCATCTCGGTGCCTTCCTTGACGGCGGCCCGGATGATGTTGCCGGTGCTGATGGCGGGGATGTGAAGCTTATCGCAGATGATCTCCGCCTGCGTGCCTTTGCCGGCGCCAGGGGCGCCTAACAGAATCAGATTCATTGCATATTCCCCTTTCACATGAGTACTTGTTTCAGGGATTACTCAAGGAAGCCCTTGTGGTGGCGCATGAGCATGTAGCTCTCCAGGCTGCGGCTGGTGTCCAGCGCAACGCCCACCACGATCAGCAGGCTGGTACCGCCCAGCTGAATGGACACACCCAGCAGATTGCCCAGCAGAATGGGAAGAATCGCGATCACGGCCAGGAACAGAGCGCCCACCAGGGTGATCTTGCCCAGAGCCTTGGTGATGAAATCACTGGTCGGCTTGCCGGGACGGATGCCGGGGATGGTACCGTTGTTCTGACGCAGATTGTTGGCGATCTCCACGGGGTTGTACTGAATGGCCACGTAGAAGTAGTTGAAGCCGATGATCAGCAGCAGGTAAATCACCGCGTAAACCACGCTAGTGTAGTTGAAGGTGTGGAAGAAGGCATACCAGAAGGGGTGCGTTGCCTGGTCCACATTCAGGAAGCCGCCGATCATGCTGGGAATACCGCACAGAGCGCTGGCAAAGATGACGGGCATCACGCCGCTCATGTTCACCTTAATGGGAATGAAGCTGGCCTGACCGCCGTACATCTTGCGGCCCACCACCCGCTTGGCGTACTGGACGGGGATGCGGCGCTCGGCGTTGGTCAGAACGACCACGAAGACCACCGCAGCCAGAGCCAGAACCACCAGCAGAGGCAGGAACACATAGTACTGAGGCTTGCCGGAAGCAGCCATGGTCAGCATACCGCGAACGGTCGTGTACAGGCTGCTCCAGCGGGAGACGATACCGGTGAAGATCAGCAGCGAAACGCCGTTGCCGATGCCCTTGGAATCGATCTGCTCACCCATCCAGGTGATCAGCTGAGAACCAGCGGTGAAGGTCAGGATAATGACCACGGCGCTGAACCAGTTCTCCCAGCCGGAAGTGTAGTGCAGGGCGCCCATGCGGCGCAGGATGAAGTAGTAACCGATGGACATCACAAATGCGATGCCCATAGCGGTGTAATGGGTGATTCGGGTAATCTTACGGCGGCCCTCTTCGCCCTCCTTCGCCAGGTTCTCAAGGGCCGGAATGGCCACGGTGAGAAGCTGGATGATGATGGAGGCGTTGATGTAGGGAGACACGCCCAGTGCGAACACTGCACACTGGCTCAGCGCGCCGCCGGACATCATATTCAGATAGCCCAGCATCTCAGTACCACTGAAGAAGGTGCTGAGAACAGCGGGATTGATGTAAGGAACCGTGATGGCGCAGCCCACGCGGAACAGCACCAGGATCAGCAGCGTGTACATCAGCCGCTTGCGAAGATCTTCGATCTTCCAGGCATTCCGAAAAGTCTCAAACACCTCAGATCACCTCGGCCTTTCCGCCTGCCTTTTCAATCTTTTCCTTGGCAGAGGCCGTGTAGGCAGCAGCCTTAACGGTGACAGCCTTGGTCACCTCGCCGTTGCCCAGAACTTTGACGCCGTCCAGCACCTTCTTGATGATGCCGGCGTCCAGCAGAGCCTGGGCGTCGATGACGCTGCCAGCCTCAAACTTCTCCAGGTCGCTCACCTTCACGGTGACGTACTGGGTAGCGAAAATGTTGTTGAAGCCACGCTTGGGCAGACGACGCTGCAGGGGCATCTGGCCGCCTTCAAAACCGGCCTTCTTGGCGCCGGACCGGGCTTTCTGGCCCTTGTGGCCGTAGCCGGCGGTCTTGCCGTTGCCGCTGCCGTGGCCGCGGCCCTTGCGCTTCGCAGCGGTAGAGGAGCCCTCAACAGCCTTCAATTCATGCAGTTTCATGTGCTTGCACCTCCTTGCTGTTTACGCTTCGGTCACAGCGACCAGGTGGCTGATCTTAGCGATCTTGCCGCGGGTAGCTGCGTTGTCGGGCTGAATGGTGTTATCACCGATCTTCTTCAGGCCCAGGCTGTTCGCAGTAGCGATCTGGTTCGCGCTGCGGCCAGACAGGCTGCGAGTCAGCCGAATGGTCAGGTTCTTATCTGCCATGATACACACCCTCCTTAACCCAGAATCTCTTTGACATCCTTGCCACGCTTGGCCGCAACGGCCTCAGCGGTGGTCAGGCTGCACAGGCCCTGGAAAGTGGCGGTAACCACGTTGCAGGGGTTGTTGGAGCGCAGGCACTTGGTACGAATGTCCTTAATGCCAGCAGCTTCCAGAACGGCACGCACAGGGCCGCCGGCGATAACGCCGGTACCGGGGGCGGCGGGACGCATCAGAACGCGGCCGGCGCCGTAGGCACCCACGATCTCGTGGGGAATGGTGGTGCCCTTCAGGTTGATGTGGTGCATGTTCTTCTTGGCGGCTTCAATGCCCTTACGGATGGCCTCGGGGACCTCACCGGCCTTACCCAGGCCGAAACCAATGGTGCCCTTGCCGTCGCCGACCACGACCAGCGCGCTGAACTTCATCACGCGGCCGCCCTTAACGGTTTTGGAAACACGGTTGATCGAAACAACCTTTTCGATCATGCCGTCATCGGGTCTCTCGTTTCTCTGCATGGTGGTCTCCTCCTTACAGCTTCAGGCCGCCTTCACGGGCGCCCTCAGCCAAAGCTTTCACGCGGCCGTGATACACGAAGCCGCCGCGGTCGAACACCACATTGGTGATGCCCTTGGCCAGAGCCTTCTCCGCGATCTTCTTGCCGATCTGGTTCGCTGCCTCGATGTTGCCGCCGAAGCCCTCGAAATCCTTGTCCATGGTGGATGCGCTCACCAGCGTCACGCCGGCAACGTCATCAATGATCTGGGCATAGATGTGCTTGGAGGAGCGGAACACGTCCAGGCGGGGGCGCTCAGCGGTGCCGCTGATCTTGCCGCGAACGCGGCGATGACGACGCAGACGAGCCGCGTTCTTGTCAGCCTTATTAACCATAGTCTTTCACTCCTTAACTTATTTCTTGCCTTTGCCGGCCTTGCCCTCTTTGCGGATGATGTGCTCGCCCGCATAGCGGATGCCCTTGCCCTTGTAAGGCTCGGGAGGACGCTTCTCGCGGACTTCCGCCGCGAACTGGCCGACCTTCTGCTTGTCGATGCCCTTGATGATGATGGTGGTGGCATCGGGGACGTCGATCTTGATGTCCTCAGTCTCAGGAACGAAGACCTGATGGGAATAGCCCAGGTTCATCACCAGCTGAGTGCCCTGCTTGGCCACACGGTAGCCAACACCCTGCACTTCCAGCTTCTTCTCGAAGCCGTGCATAACACCTTCCACCATGTTGCTGATGTTGGTGCGGGTCAGGCCATGGAGGCTGCGCGCCTCCTTGTCGTCATTGGGACGGGTAACCAAAATCTCATTGCCCTCGACCTTCACGGTCATCAGAGGATGAAATTTGGAATTCAGGGTACCCTTGGGGCCCTTCACGGTCACGCTGTGCTCGATCTCATCGACCTTAACCTCAACGCCCGCGGGAATGACGATGGGTTTTCTTCCAATTCTCGACATTGTCTTTATGCCCCTTTCTTACCACACAAAGGCCAGCACTTCGCCGCCGACATGGGCAGCGCGGGCAGCCTTGTCGGTCATAACGCCCTTAGAGGTGGAGATGATCGCGGTGCCCAGGCCCTTCATGACCTTGGGCATATCCTCGCAGTTGGTGTAGATACGCAGGCCAGGCTTGGAAACGCGGCGCAGGCCGGCGATGACGGGAGCGCCATTCTCCTGGTACTTCAGGGTCAGCTTGATCATACCCTGCTTGTTGTCCTCAGTCACCTGCATACCCTTGATGTAGCCCTCGTCAACCAGAATCTGGCAGATGGCCTTCTTCAGGTTGGAAGCGGGGACCTCAACAGAAGGGTGTTTGGCAGTGCTGGCGTTGCGGATGCGGGTGAGCAGGTCCGCGATAGGATCGGTGATTTGCATGCCACTAACCTCCTTGATAGGTTCTTGTTTTGTCTGTTCGTACATTTGCCCGGACCGTTGAAAACGCCCCGGGCTTTATTTGTAAAACCGTCGGCGCTTAGCGCCTTCAGTGTTTACCAGCTGGCTTTCTTCACGCCGGGGATCTCGCCCTTATAGGCCAGCTCCCGGAAGCAGATACGGCAAACGCCGTACTTGCGCAGGTAAGCGTGGGGACGGCCGCAGATCTTGCAGCGGTTGTAGGCGCGGGTAGAGAACTTGGCCTCGCGCTGCTGCTTGATTTTCATAGAAGTCTTAGCCACAGTCAAACCCTCCCTTAGTTAGCGAACGGGGCGCCCAGGGCCTTCAGCAGCTCCTTGGCTTCCTCGTCGGTCTTAGCGGTGGTCACGAAGCAGATGTCCATGCCGCGAACCGCGTCGATCTTATCGTAGTCGATCTCAGGGAAGATCAGCTGCTCCTTGATGCCGCAGGCGTAGTTGCCGCGGCCGTCGAAGGAGTTGCCGTTGATGCCGCGGAAGTCACGCACACGAGGCAGGGCAACGCTGAAGAAGCGGTCCACAAACTCGTACATGCGCTCACCGCGCAGGGTGACCTTCGCGCCGATGGGCATGCCCTCGCGCAGCTTGAAGTTCGCAACGCTCTTCTTAGCGCGGCAAACCACAGCCTTCTGGCCGGTGATGGTGGCCAGGTCAGCCAGGATGGCGTCCATGATCTTGGAGTTGTCCTTGACTTCGCCGCAGCCCACGTTGATAACGACCTTATCCAGCTTGGGAATCTGCATCACGCTCTTATAGCCGAACTTCTTGTACAGGGCGGGAGCGATTTCGCTGACGTACTTATCTTTCAAACGAGCCATTCGTTCTTACCCTCCCTTACAGTTCTGCGCCGCACTTCTTGCAGATGCGGACGTTCTTGCCTTCCTTGACGGTGTGGCCCACGCGGGTGGCCTTGCCGCACTTGGGGCAAACCGGCATGACCTTGCAGGCGTACATGGCGCCCTCGGCCTTCACGATGCCGCCCTGCTCGCCCTGACGGCGAGGCTTGACGTGCTTGGTGACCATGTTGTGACCTTCAACAATGACCTTACCCTCTTTGGGGCTGACAGCCAGGACCTTGCCGGTCTGGCCCTTGTCTTTGCCGCTGATGATCATCACGGTGTCGCCGGTTTTAACATGAAGATTGTTCATTCTTAAAACCTCCTTACAGCGATTCCGGAGCCAGGCTCAGGATCTTGGTGAAGCCGGCCTCGCGCAGCTCGCGGGCCACGGGTCCAAAGATACGAGTGCCCTTGGGGCTCTTGTCGGCCATAACGATCACGGCCGCATTCTCGTCAAAGCGGATGTAGGAACCGTCGGCACGGCGCACGCCATGCTTGCTGCGAACGATAACGGCCTTCACCACATCGCCCTTTTTCACGGAGCCACCGGGAGCAGCCTTCTTAACAGAAGCCACCACGATGTCGCCGATGTTGGCATATCTCTTGCGGGAACCGCCCAGCACACGAATGCACATCAACTCTTTGGCACCGGTGTTGTCGGCCACTTTGAGATAAGTTTGCATCTGAACCATATGTCAGATCCTCCTTTCAAAGTAACAGGCTTATTTCGCCTTCTCGATGATTTTGACCAGGCGCCAGTTCTTGTCCTTGGACAAGGGGCGGGTCTCCATGATCATCACACGGTCGCCAATGCGGCACTCGTTGTTTTCATCATGGGCCTTAAACTTCACGGTGCGCTTCAGGATCTTCTTGTACAGAGGGTGCTGCACGTTGTCCTTCACGGCAACGACGATGGTCTTATCCATCTTGTCGGACACAACGGTGCCCACGCGGGTCTTTCTCAAATTGCGTTCCATCGTTTAACCTCCCTCTCAGTTTTTTTCAGCCAAGATGGTCATCACGCGGGCGATGTCCTTCTTGACGGCCTCGATACGGCCGGGGTTGTCCAGCTGGTTGATGGCATGCTGAAAGCGCAGGTTGAACAGCTCTTCCTTCAGCTCGCCCAGCTTCTTGTTCAGCTCGACAGCATTGAGTTCACGCAGCTCGGCAGCTTTCATTCGGCTTCAACCTCCTTCACGGCATCTTCGCGGGTGACAAACTTGCACTTGCAGGGCAGCTTGTGCATGGCCAGGCGCAGGGCCTCGCGGGCGGTCTCTTCGTCCACATCGGCCAGCTCGAACAGGATGCGACCGGGCTTAACCACGGCCACCCAGTACTCGGGGCTGCCTTTACCGGAACCCATGCGGGTCTCGGCGGGCTTCTCGGTGACGGGCTTGTCCGGGAAGATCTTGATCCAGACCTTGCCGCCACGCTTGATATAACGGGTCATGGCCACACGGGCGGCCTCAATCTGACGGGAGGTGATCCAGCAGGGCTCAAGGGCCTGCAGGCCGTACTGGCCCTGGTTGACCACATTGCCGCGCATGGCCTTACCGGTCATGCGGCCACGCTGAACGCGGCGGTATTTCACACGCTTAGGCAGTAACATTACTTATTGCCTCCTTCCTTGCGGGCGGCGGGCTTGGCACCCTTCAGCACCTCGCCCTTGTAGATCCACACCTTCACGCCGATGCGGCCGTAGGTGGTGGCGGCTTCCGCGAAGCCGTAGTCGATGTCAGCGCGCAGAGTCTGCAGGGGAATGGTACCCTCATGATACTGCTCAGTGCGGGCGATGTCCGCGCCAGCCAGACGGCCGGAGCACTGGATCTTAACACCCTTGGCACCACGCTGCATAGCGCGGCCGATGCACTGCTTCATGGCACGGCGGAACGCGATGCGGCGCTCCAGCTGGCCGGCAACGTTCTCAGCAACCAGCTGAGCGTTGGTGTCGATGTTGCGAACCTCAACGATGTTCACGTTGGTGGTCTTGCCGACCATCTTCTCGATCTGCTGACGCAGCTTCTCGATCTCAGCACCCTTCTGGCCGATGACCATGCCGGGCTTTGCGCAGTAGATGTTCACGCGCAGACGGGGAGAACCGTCCTTGGCGTCAACGCTGCGCTCGATCTCGATCTTGGGTACGCCGGCAGCGTACAGCTGCTTCTTCAGGGTGCGGCGGATCTTGTAATCCTCGACCAGGGTGTCGCCGAATTCCTTCTTGGAAGTAAACCAGCGGCTGTCCCAATCCTTGATAACACCCACGCGAATGCCGTGGGGATTGACTTTCTGGCCCATTGTTTACCTCCTTACTCTTTCTCTTTCAGAACAACGGTGATGTGGCTGGTCCGCTTCAGGATGCGGTACGCACGGCCCTGAGCACGAGGCATAATGCGCTTCAGGATGGGGCCGGGAGTGACGAAGCACTCAGCGACATACAGATTGTTCTTGTCCATGTTGTGGTTGTTTTCCGCATTGGCGGCAGCAGACTTCACCAGCTTCAGAAGGGGCTCACAAGCGGCCTTCGGGGTGTACTGCAGAATCGCCAGCGCCTTGTCCACAGGCTGGTTGCGGATCAGGTCCAGAACAACCGAAACCTTGCGGGGGCTGATGCGGGCGTAGCGAAGAATAGCCCGAGCTTCCATGTTGTGTTCCTCCTTCATTACTTGGTGGTCTTAGCGCCCGCATGACCCTTGAAGGTGCGGGTGGGGACGAATTCGCCCAGCTTATGGCCGACCATATCCTCGGTGACGTACACAGGCACATGCTTGCGGCCGTCATGCACGGCGAAGGTGTGGCCCACGAACTCGGGGAAGATGGTGGAGGAGCGGCTCCAGGTCTTCAGCACGCGCTTTTCGCCGTTGGCGTTCATTTCCTGCACGCGCTTCAGCAGGACAGGCAGGACGTAAGGTCCCTTTTTGATGCTTCTACCCATGATTCATAACCTCCCTTAACCGTTGGCGCGCTTGACAATGAACTTGTCAGAGCGGTTGTGATGCTTGCGGGTCTTGTAACCCATAGCAGGCTTGCCCCAGGGAGTGACAGGGCCGGGACGGCCGACCGGAGCGCGGCCCTCGCCGCCGCCGTGGGGATGGTCGCAGGGGTTCATGACAGAACCACGGTTGGCGGGACGCCAGCCCATGTGACGCTTACGACCGGCCTTGCCGATGTTCACGTTCTCATGGTCGATGTTGCCCACCTGGCCGACGGTAGCAATGCAGTTCAGGGGAATGTTGCGCATCTCACCGGAAGGCAGACGCACCAGAGCGTAACCATTCTCCTTAGCCATCAGCTGAGCCTGGTTGCCGGCGGAGCGAACCAGCTGGCCGCCCTTACCGGGGTACAGCTCCACGTTGTGGATGATGGTACCGACGGGGATGTTGGCGAAAGGCAGAGCGTTGCCGGGCTTGATGTCGGCGTTGGGGCCGGCCATCACGGTGTCGCCCACCTTCAGGCCCTCGGGAGCCAGGATGTAGCTCTTCACGCCGTCCTCATACTGGATCAGGGCGATGTGAGCACTGCGGTTGGGATCGTACTCCAGGGTCAGGACCTTGGCGGGAACGTCGAACTTGTTCCGCTTGAAGTCGATGACGCGGTACTTGGTGCGGTTGCCGCCGCCATGATGACGAACGGTGATGCGGCCGGTGTTGTTGCGGCCAGCGCACTTCTTCATAGGCTCAAGCAGGCTGCGCTCGGGCGCGACCTTGCTCAGCACGCTGTAATCGGTAACAGTCATGCCGCGGCGGCCCGGAGTAGTCGGCTTATACTTTTTGATAGCCATTGCTGATCTCCTTTTTGATCTTATGAATTGTTGTCGGGGTCATATCCCCATAACTGAGCCCTCGGCGGGCTCACAAGGCTTACACCATGGACTCGAAGAAGTCGATGCCCTTGGAATCCTGCTTCAGGGTCACGATGGCCTTCTTATACTTGGCAGTATAACCGGCATGCATGCCCTGGCGGCGATAACGGCCGCGCACGTTGATGGTGTTGACCTTCTCAACCTTCACGCCGAACAGAGTCTCGACAGCCTGAGCGATCTCGACCTTGCCGGCATCGGTAGCAACCTTGAAGGTGTACTTCTTGCTGGCGATACCCTGCATAGAGTTCTCGGTAATGACAGGGGCCAGGATGATGTCTTGTGCAGCTTTCATTAGCCCAGAACCTCCTCCAGTTTCTTCGCGCCGGCCACGCTGATGACCAGCTTCTCGGCGTTGACCACGTCGTAGGTGTTCACGCTGGTGGCAACGGTGGTCTTCACGCCGGGGATGTTGGCGGCGCTCTTCACGAACATGTTGTTAACCACGTCGGAAACGACCAGGTTCTTCTTGCCGGCGCCCACAGCCTGCAGCAGGCTGACGACGTTCTTGGTCTTGTACTCGCTGGCAGCCAGCTCGTCAACCACGATCATGTTGCCGTTCAGGGCCTTGTCAGACAGGGCGCTCAGAATGGCCAGACGCTTGACCTTCTTGTTGATGCGGTAGCTGTAGTCGCGGGGCTTGGGGCCCAGGGCAACGCCGCCGTGAGTCCACTGAGGAGCACGGATAGAACCCTGACGGGCATGACCGGTGCCCTTCTGACGCCAGGGCTTACGACCGCCGCCGGAAACCTCGCTGCGGGTCTTGGTGCTCTGGGTGCCCTGGCGCTGGTTGGCCAGGAAGTTGACGACCGCGATGTGCACGGCCTTCTCGTTCGGGGTGATGCCGAACACGGCGTCGGAAAGCTCCACAGTGGAAACCTTCTGGCCGTCCTTGTTCAAAACGTCAAAATTTGCCATTGTGCTTTCCTCCTTTACGCCTTCACGCTGTCGTGGATGGTGACCACGGCACCCTTGGGGCCGGGCACAGCGCCCTTGACGGCGATCAGATTATTTTCCACGTCCACCTTGACAACGGTCAGGTTCTGGACGGTGACCCGCTCCGCGCCCATGTGGCCGGGCAGCTTCTTGCCCTTGAACACGCGGGAAGGAGTGGAGCAGGAGCCCATGGAGCCGGCATGGCGGGCCACAGGGCCGGTGCCGTGGCTCTCGCGCAGGCGATGGCCGTTCCAGCGCTTAATGGTGCCCTGGTAGCCCTTGCCCTTGCTGACGCCCACAACGTCGATCTTGTCGCCAGCGGCGAACACGTCAGCCTTCAGGATGTCGCCAACGTTCATGGCGCTGATGTCGGCCAGACGGAACTCACGCAGGGTCTTCTTGGGGGCCACGTCGGCCTTGTCGAAGTGGCCCTTGGCGGCCTTGTTCACCTTCTTGGCGGAAACTTCGCCGTAGCCCAGCTGCACAGCCTGGTAGCCGTCGCTCTCCACGGTCTTCTTCTGCACCACGGTGCAGGGGCCGGCTTCGATCACGGTGACGGGAACGACCCGACCGCTCTCGTCGAACAGCTGAGTCATGCCCAGCTTCTTGCCGATGATACCTTTGATCATGTTTGCAAATCCTCCTGTTAAAGGTTATTGGTTGACACTGGGTTTCGGTGCCAACATGACCTCTCCGCCTTGTGCGGATCGATCTCGTTGCTGCTTCGCTGCCATGCCGGCAGTTGGCGGCGCTATGGGCCTCCCTTACCGGCCCGTCATGGTTGCTTTACAGCTTGATCTCGATGTCCACACCAGCGGGGAGCTGCAGGCTCGTGAGAGCCTCAACCGTCTTCTGAGACGGCTTCAGAACGTCGATCAGACGCTTATGGGTACGGTTCTCAAACTGTTCACGGCTGTCCTTATACTTATGAACAGCGCGCAGGATGGTCACCACTTCCTTGTCGGTGGGCAGGGGGATGGGGCCGGACACGCGAGCGCCGGTGCGCTTAGCGGTCTCCACGATTCTCTCTGCAGCGGCATCCACCAGCTGGTGGTCATAGCTCTGTAAACGGATTCTGATTTTTTCTTTGACTGCCATTGCTTTCGCCTCCTTGTGTTTTTGCCCTAGGCGAGCCGATAAACAACTGTTACACCGCTCCGGGTGTTCAACTTCTTCGCATGAGAAAAGCCGGTGAACCGCATGGCGCAGTTCCCCCGGACAGAACTATGGCAAAGTATGTTGGAAATTGGTTCACAGGAGTAACTCTGCGAACATATCCCTTTGCGCTCAGTCATTCTTTCGCCCGGTTCTAGATCGGACATACTCCGCGGAAAAACCCGTACACGGTACGGCAACCTCCCGCATCATCGCATATCGTGGCCTGCATGGTGACTTGCCACGCAAGCCTTTTGCAGCCGAGGATTATAATAGCACACTATGCCGTGTGTTGCAAGTGTTTTTTGCAAAAAACTTGAATTTTTTTTGCGGTTTCTTTTCCTTTGCAATTCCGTCGCCCGGATATGGAGAATTTTGGCATAAATTCCCCATTTTATACGCTCCGGGGCGGCTTTTTCCACGTTTTTGGTGGAAAAGCCGCCCCGGTTCCTACGTCCCCGGCTGAGCGGGGCTTATTTTTTCTTCAGCGCCAGCTTTTCGGGCAGTGCAGGGTCCGGCGTGATGTAGGCCGTCTCGTACTTTTCGTACAGCACCATGCCCGGCTTCAGGTCGCCGGTCTTGCGGATGTTCCGCACCTCGGTGTAATCCACCGCCACCTTTACGCCCTTGGCCTGGCTGGAGTGCAGCACCGCCAGCTGGGCGGCCTCTTCCTTGGTGGTGTCAGGGATGTCCCGCCCTTCGCTCATCACCACGGTGTGGCTGCCGGGCGCGTTCTTGGTGTGGAACCACAGGTCCTTGCCGCGGGCGGTGTGCAGGGTGAGCTTTTCGTTCTGCAGGTTGTTGCGGCCCACCAGAATCAAAAAGCCGTCGGAGGATTCATAGCGGTAGAAATCCGCCGGCTTCTGCTTTTTGTCCCGTACCTTGTAGTACTTCAGGTAGCCCTGGCTCTTCAGCTCGGCCCGAATCTCGCCCAGAGCCTGTTCGCCGGGGGCCGACTCCACCTCATACAGCACGGTTTCCAGATAGGCGATCTCCTGTTCGCCCTCGGCCAGCAGCTTCACCAGCATCTTGGCCGCCGTCTGCTTTTTCTTGTAGTCCCGGAAGTACTTCTGGGCGTTGGCGCTGGGCGAAAGCCGCACATCCAGCGGGATGGTCACGTCCTTGCCGTCGTAATAGTTGTTTACGTTCACGCTCCGCGCGCCCTTCTGGATAGCCCACAGGTTGGCCTGCAGCAGTTCGCCGTAGATCCGCAGCCGGTCAGAGCTTTCGCTCTGGGCCAGCTCCTCTTTGCGGGCAGCCTGCTTGCGGATGGCCCGGTCCAGCATATTCTTCACCGATTTGTGCAGGTCCTTGCTCTTCTGGCGCAGCCGCTCGGCCCGGTCCTTGTCCGAGTAATACCCCTCCAGCAGGTCGCTGTAGGTGGGGTACACCACCAACTTGCAGGCGCTGCCGTACTGGGTGGGCCGCAGGAAGGTGAACTCCACGGGCTTGCCCTCGGCGGTGAACACCGCCACCGGCTTGCCGCCCGCCGCGTACTCCTCCCGGATGCCCTCAATGGCACCCGCCAGAGCCGCCCGCTGGGCATCCGTCAGCTGGTCCGCCTGAAGGCTCGTCTCTCCCAGCGCCCGGAAGGCCGCCTCCCGGCAGACGATGGGGCCAACGCCGCCGCAGCTGCGGATGAGGGCGTCGGCCACCGGCAGGTCCTTCTGGCAGGCCGCCGTCACCAGCCCGATGGCGCTGCCCTCGAAGAAGTCCGGCTTGTTGGGTTTGGGGGGCAGCGTATAGGGCAGGCCGGGCAGCAGCTGGCGCACCTCGCTGTCCTCAAAGTCCACACGCTTCAGCGCGTCGATGATCTTCTCGCCCTGGAACAGCACCAGATTGGAGTAGCGGCCCATCAGCTCGGCGGCCAGGGTGTTTTTCACCAGGTCGCCCATCTCGTTCACGCACTGGAAGTCGAAGAACACAATGCGGTCGCCCTTCTCCGCCCGCACATCCAGCAGGCGGCCGCCCGCCAGATGCTTGCGCAGCAGCATGCAGAAGCTGGGCGGCACGGCGGGGTTTTCAAAGCTCTCGCCCGTAAAGCACACGCGGGCGGACCCGCTGCGGGCCGACAGCAGCAGCCGGAACGTCTGGGTGCGGCTGCGCAGGGTAATGAGCACCTCATCCCGGGTAGGCTCAAAGATCTTATCGATTCTGGAATCGGTCAGGGCTTCTTTCAGTTCCTGAGCCGCCAGTGCCAGGGTTGCTGCGTCCAATGCCATGGGGTTCACCTCCGTTTGCTGTCCGTCGTTGTGATGTGCCGGATACGGCACCGTGTGTGATTGCGGATTGCTGATTGCTGGTTGCTGTAACTCGTTCATTCAGAAGCTTCTGTTTGCAAAAAGCCGTTTGCAAAAGCTTCCATTGGCATAAAAGCTTCTATTCTCTTACGGAATCCGTGCCCTGAAGCCTGCTTTATGCTCCAATTTGATTTTGCGTTGGATTTCTCGCCGCCGTGCAGGGCGCGCCCGGCACATCCGGCGTGTCTAAGGCAAGCATTCAGCAGAGATTCCCGTGCTGTGTCTACAGCCCGTTTCTGCTTTCCGCTCCCGTTCCGCGCCCCTGTTTCGCGCCCCTTATAATACATATTATAATAGGGGCGCAGAGAGCCATTGGTTCGAGGCAATGGCTGGGCGGCGCTGCCGTTCTCTTCGCGCCCGCCTCTGGCTGGTACAGGACGGTCCGCCGTTCCCCTTCCGGTGTGTTCAACACCCGGAAACGTGTTTCGCAGGTATTTCAGCCTGGGCGCACCGCTCACGCCGCCTCAGAGATACTCAAAGGGGTCCGTGTTGGCCTCACTGCGCACGACCTTCACATCCGGGAAGGCCTCCTGCAGGCGGCAGGCGATCTCCGCCGCAATGGGCCATTCGGTGCCATAATGCCCGGCCGCCAGCAGGCTGAAGCCAGCCTCTTTGGCCTCCAGCGCCTCGTGGTGGCTCACCTCGCCGGTGAGCAGCGCATCCGCGCCCTCTGCCTTCGCCTGCCGCCACATATCCCCGGCTGCGCCGCCCACAACGGCCAGGCGGCGGATGGACTTTCCGCCATCCGCCCATTTCACATGGACGCCCAGCGCCTCGGCGGCCGCCTCGGCCAGGCCGCGGGCGGTGGTGGTGGAGGGCAGCGTGCCCACGCGGCCCAGCCCCGCAAAGGGGTCCACCCCCACCAGCCCCATGGTGCGGGCCAGCAGGTCATTCACGCCGCCCTGGGCAGCGTCCAAATTGGTGTGCATACAGATGACCGAAATGCCCCGCTGGGCCAGCCGGAACGCCAAATCCTGGGGGCCAAGCTTCTTCAGCGGGTGGAAAATCACCGGATGATGGCACACGATCAGGCCGCAGCCCTCCTCGGCTGCCTCCCGAATGACCGGGCCGGTCACCTCCAGCGCCGTGAGAATTCCCGCCACCGGCGCGCCGCAATCCACCAGCAGGCCCGGATTGTCCCAGCTCTCGGCCAGGTCCTCAGGGGCCCACTGCTCCATAAAGGCCAACACCTGGCCCACAGATACAGGTTTCATGGTCAAGCTCCTTTTCAAGGCATTTGCGGCAGAACGTTTTGCCTTCTGCCGTCAGCAAAAAGCCGGGGCTGCGTTCAGGCCCACCCCAGCCCAGTTTTCATACTTCAAGGGGTTTGCGGCTCGCTCTCCAGCATCCCTTTCAGCCGGGCCAGCAGCGCATCAATGGGCTGCTGTTCCTCCAGCGGGGCACCCAGCCGGTACTTCTGCAGCTTCGGCAGCTGTTGGCGCAGGTAGGCCTGCCAGCCTTCAAGGCCCTTCGTGAGGCCCAGCAGGCAGAACTCCCCCTCCGGCTCAAAAGGCCGGCCGCTGTACTCCGCCGCCATCACCGCATAAAAGCGCCGCCCCACCTGGGCCAGCCGCTCTTCCCGCAGTGCAAAGCCGTTTCGGCACAGCCAGCGCCGCAGAATCGAATGCTTCGTGGCCGGCACCAGCACCAGGCGAATGGCCGGGTCCCGCAGCCAGGGGGCCGCCGCAATGATGTCGCAGATGGTCTCGGCGCCCATGCCGGCGATCACCATATCCTGAACCTCGCCGGGGGCAAGCACGCTCAGCCCGTCGCCCAGGCGCAGGCTGACCTTGTCCATCAGGCCGGCCTTTGTGAGGTTTTTCTCTGCCACCGAGAGCGGCCCGCTGCGCAGATCCGCCGCCACCACAAAGGGGCAGCGTCCGCTGCCCACCAGCGCCGCCGTCAGCAGGCCGTGGTCACAGCCAATATCGGCCGCACGGTGGCCGGGGCGCACCAGCGCCGCCGCCGCCGCCAAACGGGCATCCAGCACAGGGCTCAATTGCCGAAGTGGGCGTTCAGCTTCTCCACCAGATCGTCCACGTCGGTGCCGTGCACGTCGCAGGCCTGCTCCAGGGTCTCCCCACGGGAAGCCGGGCAGCCCAGGCAGTGCATACCGATCTCCAGGAAGTAGGGCGCGGTGTCCTTGTCCGCCTTCAGAATTTCGTCGATGATGGTATCCTTGGTCACAACCATGGTTGTTTCCTCCTGTTATTGAATATAAAATGATCGGCCCTGTTTTCGCGGCCGCCGGGCAGCCCAGGCCAGGGCAGACCTGTTTCCCACACATGGCGGCAGGGTTGCCCACTGCCGCTTTTTTATCATACCCAGAATGCCGCCTTTTTGCAAGAGGCTTTCTGATTTTATCTTGCTGCAAACAGCGCCATGGTCTGCAGCGCGGCCAAGCCGCACAGCGCCGTCTGGGCCAGCGCAAGGGGGCGCGTCAGGTCCCGGCCCAGGCACAGCCAGCTGTTTTCGCCCCACAGCAGCAGCGCCAGCGGCAGCACCGGCAGAAAGTACCGCCCCTGCAGGCCGAACAGGATCGTATAGTTCACCGGCGTCCAGGTCAGGCAGGCCAGCACCAGCAGGCCGCACACCCCCACCAGCGCCAGCGCAGGCACCAGGCGGGTGCCGCGCTCCAGCCGGGGCGGTGCCCCCACCGGGCGGCAGGCAGCCAGCAGCGTGGTAAACAGCAGCCCGATGGTGATGGCCCAGCTCAGCTCGGCCCCATACACGATGGGCTCGCCGGGGCAGGCCCCCATCATCTCCTGAATCAGCTGGGGCAGCTTGGCACACAGGGTGCCCACCAGCAACTTGGCCAGCGCCGGCAGATGCCGCAGGGTGTACCCCACCGACCAGGTGTAGATGGAATCGCCGTTGGGCTGCATCCCCTCGGCCAGCTGCTCCGGGGTCAGGTCGCCGCCCAGATGAAGCATCTTCAGCGCCGCGAAGGCAGCCGCCGCCAGTACAAGAACCGCCCCCGCGGCCAGGGCGCGGCGCACACGGGCCGGGCGGCTCTTCCACCAATTCCAGGCCGGGCGGGCCGCAAAAAGCAGCAGAACGGCCGCCACAGCCAATCCAAACACGGCGATTTCATTTACGTCGCGCAGAATGTACCGTACATATTCCAAATTGTATACGCCCCAGCCGGCCAGAGCCGCCGCGGCAGCCCCCAGCTTCAGGCCCGGCTCGGCCCAGCGGGGCAACCCGGCAAAGCGCCGGACAGGCACCAGCAGAACCAGCCCCACCAGAAGCACATACACGGCTTTGGCCGGGCCAAGGGCCGCCGCCAGCACCAGCAGCAGCACGGCTTCTGCCGGGCGCACCGGGCCCTCTGCCCACACCATGCCCAGGCAGTGGGCGGTGAAGGCAAAAGCCAGCCCCAATACCAACGCGTCCGGTGAGAAGCTGGCGGCCTGCTGCAGGCAGCCGGGCAGCAGCCCCACCGCCAGCAGAATGCCCCGGCCCCGCCGGGTGCGGCCCAGGGCAAAGGCGGCCAGCGCCAGATACACCGCCAGGTTGCACAGCCGCCCTGCAAGAATTAGGCCAGTAAAACCAAGCCCCAGCAGCCGTGCCAGCAGCACCCCCAGCGTCTGGGGCAGGTACAGCAGCTGAACCATGCTGCCCGGGCTGCGCACCTCCACGGCGTGAAGCAGGTCGCGGGCGCAGCCGTGCTCGGTCAGGGTGGAGAACACCCGATGGTACACAAAGGCGTCCGCCGGGCCGGTCTCGGCCGTCACATAAGGCTCGTCACAGTCCCGCACCCACAGGCCGCCCTCATCGTCGTAATCCGGCTGGCCCATCAGGCGGCTGGCTGCGGCATAACTGCCAGCAAAGTGGACGTATTCGTCCGGGCCGCCCAGCGGCGGGGTGGCCAGCGCAAAGGCAACGCCCAGCGCGGCCCCGGCCAGGCAGAACGCCGCCCGTAGATGGGGCGTTCTGCCCCACCACAGAAGCGCCGCCGCCCCCACAACGCCCACCGTGCACAGCAGGCCGATCAGCAAAAAGCCCCGGCTGGGCCAGCGGCCGGTGTAATCCGTCATGTATTGCAGGGCAGCGGTGGCGTCCAGCGCCTGGCCATCCGCCTGGGCAAGGGCAAAGCCCTCCACCGCCCCTTGGCTGCAGTGCAGGCCCACCCGGTCCTCTTCGGTGAGGGGAGCAAAGCTCAGGTGCAGCGTATAGGCCCCATCCGCCGGGGCGGTGTAGGGCCGGTCAAATACCAGCCCGTAAAAGGTGTTGTCCAGCAGCTCGGTCAAATTGCAGGCGGCGGTGGCCACCGGCTGGCCCGCGCCGTCCAGCAACTGGGCGGTGAGCTGCCCCTGCGCCACCCGCTCGTAGGTGGCAAACAGCAGCCGCACACCGTACAGCGGCTCCCCTGCCTTCAGCTGCAGGGTCTGGTCCAGCCCGGCCGCGGGGTCCGCCGGGGCCAGCACCTGGCTGTATTCATCGTTTACAATGCGGTACTCCGCCCGGTCATCGGCGGCGGCGCGCACCTGCGTGTAGCCCCAGCCCACCGCCAGCAGGCAGACCAGAAGCAGCGCCGCCAGCCCCGCGAGCTTCTTGAGGTTCCCGTGCAGAACGGCCATCGCAAAGCCCCCTTTCGTTTCTCTTCGTTGTTCGGCGGTTCGGTTCCGCCGCTTTTTGTGTAGAATCGCTTTATTATACAGCAAACAGGGGTGGAATACAAGCCAGCCTGCCCCGTGCGGCCTCGCTGCTCTTTTCCCGCCAAAGGCCGCGGCGGCGCACACAAAAAGCCCCGGCTGGGCAGCCATAAGGGGCCACCCGCCGGGGCAACGTTCAAATTCGGATGTTCCGGGTGCTCCCCCGCCTATCACGCGGATTCAGCAAACCGGCTCAATAATTCTGGGCACGCAGCACGAAGTAGCCCTGAGGATGATCGCACACGGGGCACTTCTCGGGGGCGTGGGTGCCCACATGGATGTGGCCGCAGTTGGTGCAGATCCACACCTGCTCGGTCTGGCGGGCAAACACGGTGCCGTTCTGGATGCTCTCGGCCAGCTTGCGGTAGCGCTCCTCGTGCTCCTTCTCAATGGCGCCCACGTGCTCAAACAGGTAGGCGATGTGGTCAAAGCCTTCCTCCCGCGCCGTGGCGGCGAACTGAGCGTACATATCGGTCCACTCGTAGTTCTCGCCGGCGGCGGCATCGGCCAGGTTGGTCAGGGTATCGGGCATACCGTCGTGCAGGAGCTTAAACCAGATCTTGGCGTGCTCCTTCTCGTTTCCGGCCGTCTCGGTAAACAGGGCGGAAATCTGGTTGTAGCCCTCCTTCTTCGCCTTGGAGGCGTAATAGCCGTATTTGGTGTAGGCCTGGCTCTCGCCCGCAAACGCGGTGAGCAGGTTGGCTTCGGTCTTGCTGCCTTTCAGTTCCATGGTGCTGTTCTCCTTTTTTAATGATTGTGTTGGTTGGATGTTCCGGGCCGTTTTTCAGGATGGGCAGGCGGCTCTTCGCTTAAACAGGAATGATTCTTACTTATGATTTTACCATGAATTTCCCAATTGTCAATCCGCCAAAACGCCAAATCTTGCTTTTCGTTTTTGTGGAATTGTATCGTCCCTGCAAAGCCGCCACACGGCACCGCAAAACAAAAAGCGCCGAAACCGCCGCCCGCTCGGGGCACACCGTTCCGGCGTCATTTATTTTATGCGTCAAATGGTCAATAGTTGCGGGTCAAAGGCAGCGCCAGGGCAGGCACTGCCCAGGCCAGCTGATACAGCACCGCCGCCGGCAGGGCCAGACTTGCCAGCCCGCCGCTGAAACTGAGCACCAGCGCCACCAGTGCACTCACCGCCACCGAGACCGCCATCACCAGGTTGGCGCTCTTCTCGGCCGAAACCGCACAGGCCGCCGCGTGCAGGCCGCCCACATAGCTGGCCAGGCTGCCCAGATGCACCATGCAGCCCTCGCTTTCCGGCAGATAGCCGGTGGCCGTGGCCAGCTGGTTGGTCTCGTTCTCGGTCAGCACCTTCACGCTGCCGGGCCGCAGGCGGTATGCCTGTTCGATCAGGTCGCTGGTCAGCGAGAAGTCATCGGTACGCACCAGCAGCGACAGGCCGCTCTTCTGCAGCGTGTGCAGCGAAGCCGCGATCTCCCGGCTGCCCTGATAGCCCACCACGAACATGCCGAACAGCTTGCCGCTCACAGCCAGATACACCGGCTGGAGGCGGCCATGGGTGTACCGCTCCTCCCAGTCATGGGAAGGAATGCCCACCTGATGGGCCGTCATCATCGCCCGGCCGCCGATCACGATGCGATGGCCGTCCACCCATGCGGTAAAGCCCTTGCCCTGCTCGCAGGTAAGGCTTTCCACCTTATAAAGGATCTCGGTGCGGTTCTGAATGATCTCCAAGAACAGGTCCCGCAGGGTGTCGCACCCGGCAATGAGCACCGAGGCCGCGTAGAGAATGGCCAGATCGATGCGCTCTTTCTCGAAGGTTTTCAGGCCGTGCAGGGTCACACAGCCGGTGGGGAACAGGTCATGCCCCTCGGTGACGATGGTGTTCACCTGCCCCAGCTCTTCCATGCTGGACCAGCCGGGCACCACCGCCCCCACGCGGGAGGCCGCCCGCTGCTGCATCCAGCTGGTCATACCGGCGATCAGCGTGGCACACAGCGGCGCCCCCATGCACAGGGTACCGGCCAGCGCCCCGGCGGCCACCAGCACGCCCTTGCCCCGTGCCAGGGCGACCACCGCGGTGATGACGGCCACGCCACCCAGCCCCCAGGCCAGGCGCTGGGCCAGGCGGTCGCCCGCCCGGCGGGAGCCGCTGCGCTTCAAAAAGTCCTTCACCAGCGCGGTGGGGCGGCTCACCAGCAGGCAGGGCTCTTCTTCGCCCAGGCCGCTGGCCAGCAGATTGGTCAGGTCACGGTTCTGCAGCCGATACGCCGCCGAGTGCTCCACCCCGGCGCTCACCAGGTCAAAATTCCGGGCCACGCTCTCGCCCATCACCCGGTGCCCGGCCAGCGTGCAGGCCAGGGCCAGCACCGCCAGCGGCGCAAACAGGGTCATGCGCTCCGGCTCATAGTTCTCCAGCATCAAGAAGCAGAGCAGCAGCTGAAGCACAGCCCCCACCGCCGCCAAGGCGGCCAGGCTGTCCCGGCTGGGGGCGGCCTTGGTCAGGCCCTTCAGGCCGGTTTTCAGCACCGGCAGCGCCAGCAGGCAGCCCGCCGCCAGCAGCGTCAGCTCCACGCCCAGAAAGGCCCCCGGGGCAATGGCCGGGTCCAGGGCGGAAAGCGGGGCGATCACGCCCGTGGCCGTCACGCCCAGATAGAGCATCACCGCCGCGATCAGGGCGCACAGGGCACTGGTCAGGGTCAGGCGGGCGTTCTGTTTGGCCAGCACTTCGCTGACCGCCGGGGCGTCCTGCAGGGCGTTGTACTCCAGCGCCGGGGCCTCCTCCGCTTCCGGTTTCGGCTCCGCAAAGGGGGCCTCGCCCGGCTCTTCCCGGCCGAACAGCCGAAGCAGCGGATTTTTGTGGGGCTTGGGTTCTTCCTCCCCGTCCAGGCGGCGGGTGGGCTCGTCCGGGCCAGCCGTCTCCTCTTCGGCCGGGGGCAGAGGCCGCTCGCCGGTCTGCTCCTCAAAGGCGTTCAGCTGAATGGTGTCGCCGTCCGGCTCTTCCTCCACGGTCTGCCCGTTCAGGTCCAGGGCGACCTCGCCCGTGAGGGCCTGATTTTCCGGCTCCTTGGTTTTCTTTTTTCGGCTCAAAAAGCCGCTCACCGTCCACTGAGGCTCTTCCTGCTCCATCACCGGGGTGGTGAAGAAGGTGGCGAACTCGTCGGTGATCTCCGCGCCGGTGGAAAATTCGCCCTGGTCGTCCTCCTCCAGCAGCACCTCGCCGGTGGGCAGCTCGTCCTGTTTTTTCGGATTTTCCGGCTCGGCCGGTTTCGGTTGTTCCTCCGGTTCCTGCACCGGCGGCTGCTCGGGCGGCTGGGGCGCTTCGTCAGCTTCGTCGGCTGCCGGTTCCGGGTCCGCCTTGGGCTGCGGCTCGGCCGGGGGCTGCGGTTCCGCCGCGAGTTTCTCGGCGGGCGGCACCAGCCGCTCCACTGGGCGGCGGGGTTCCCGCCCCAGGCTGGCCAGAATGTCGTCCACCTGGCTCTCATCCTGGGCGGGGGCCTCTTCCTGGCGGCGGCGCAGCCCCTCGATGATGGCGTCCACCGAGCTGGAATATTTATTCTGGGACATTGCTTTCTCCTTCATGACCGCATCCTGCTTGATAAAACGGCCGCGGCCGGCCTCAGTATGGGCAGGCCCGGCGGAATCATTCATGCAGGGTCACTGCCCGCTGCGCTGGCGGCTGATCTCATACAGAATGATGCCCGCCGCCACCGAAACGTTGAAGCTGTCCACTCCGGTGCCCTGGGCGGCCATGTCCAGCCGTACCACACCGTCGCACAGGCGCTTGACCAGCGGGCTGACGCCCTTGCCCTCCGCGCCCATCACCAGCGCAATGGGTCCGGTCAGGTTGTTCTTGTGCAGAGAAACGCCGTCCATGTCGGCGCAATACACAAACACGTTCTGCTCCTTCAGGCGGCGGATGGCCTCGCCGATGTTGGCCACGCGGGCCACCGGCAGGCGGGTGGCGGCCCCGGCGCTGGCCTTCAGCACCGTGCCGGTGATGCCCACGCCGCCCCGCTTGGGAATGACCACGCCGTGCGCCCCGCACAGCAGTGCCGAGCGCAGGATCGCGCCCAGGTTGTGGGGGTCCTCCACGCCATCGGCCAGCACGAGGAACGGCGGCTCGCCCTTCTGGGCGGCGCTGTCCAGCAGCTGCTCCAGCGTGGCGTATTCGATCTGGCTGGCCCAGGCGGCCACGCCCTGGTGGCTGTCGGTCTCGCACATGGCCTTCAGCTTGGCGGGCTTCACCCGCTTTACCACCGCGCCGGCCTCTTTGGCCATAGCGGTGTAATAGGCGGCCACCTGGGGGGCAAGCCCGTCGCTCAGCAGCACGGTGTCCACCCCGGCGCCGCTTTTCAGCAGCTCGGTCACCGGGTTTTTGCCATAAATCAGATGTTCGGTCTGGGGGGCTTTCTGTTCCATGATCTCTATCTCTTTCTGGGCGGCTCCAAGGGCGCACTGCGCCGGGCCGCCCGGCTGTTTTTTTGTTGGAAGTTTCTTCGGTTCGGGCCGTTTTGCCCGGCCCCGCACCCCGTGGATGCGCGCATTCCCGGCGCAGAGGGCGGCTTATAGTTTATGATACCACGTTTTGGACTTCTTTACCACCTGTTTTCCGCGCAAAGCCTCCACTTTCTGAGGTTTTTTCGCGGCCGGTCTGCCGCGCCGGCCCGCCGCTGTTTCTTCCCTGCCGCCCCCGGCCGCATTTTGGGCCATCGCCGCCCGGGGATATGGAAAATCCGCCCACGCCCTGTGCCCGGCCCGGCCGTTCGCCCCGTGCAGGGCAGCCAGTGCAGGTCTTCCGTAGTTCGATGTTTTTTACCGGTTTTATACAGCTTGTACACCGCACGATGACTTTCCACCGGCGATTTGGATGTTGAAAACCCGGTTGAAAGTGTGCAAAACCCGCATTTTTGCCCACTTTTGGCCCGTTGAAAGCCCAGTTCTCCACACCACTTTCAACACGATGTGGAAAACTGTCCCCTAAACTGCCCGTTGAAGTCCGACTGTCAAGCCCGGATTTCGCCAATTTTGCAGGATTTTTTTCGTCAAAACTGTCTGGTTTTTCCAAGTGTTTTTCCCGTCTTTTTCCAGCTGCGACCGGTTTTGCCGCCGCGCGCCCGGGCTTGTGGAAAACTCGCCTCCCGTGTTAAAATGTGAAAAAGATGCAGGCGGTCCGCCGCCTGCCCACACCACAGGAAATGAGGGATGGCGATGCTGCGCCTGGAACACACGGGCGGATTGGAACTGGACAGCACTCTGGACTGCGGCCAGTGCTTCCGCTGGAGCAGGACCCCGGCAGGCTGGGCCGGAGTGGTGGATGACCGCCCGGTTCTGGCCCGCATGGAGGGGGACACGCTGATTCTGGAGGGGCCAACGGAAGCCGAGCGGGACTTCTGGCGCCGCTATTTCGCTCTGGACGTGGACTACCCCGCTCTCCTGGCCCGCTATCAGGCGGGCAACCGGCGGCTGGCGGCCTGCGTGGCCGAAAATCCGGGCATTCGGGTGCTGCGCCAGCCCTTTTTTGAAACGCTGTGCACCTTCATCCTCAGCCAGAACAACAACATCCCCCGCATTCGGGGCCTGGTGGAGCGGCTGTGCGCCCTGTGCGGCCGCCCGCTGGAAAGCGGGCAGTACGCCTTCCCCACCCCGGAGCAGCTGGCCGCCTGCACCGAGGAGCAGCTGGCCACCCTGCGGGCCGGCTGGCGGGCCGGCTATCTGGCAGACGCCGCCCAAAAGGTGCTCGGCCCCCTGCCCGGGCCGGAGGCATTGGCCGCACTGCCGCTGGCAGACGCCCGGGCTGCCCTGATGACCATTCACGGCGTAGGCCCCAAGGTGGCCGACTGCACGCTGCTGTACGGCCTGGGCCGCTGGGACGCCTTTCCTCTGGACGTATGGATGAAACGGGCCATGGCGCAGCTGTTTCCCCGCGGCATTCCGGTGTGCTGCAGGGGCACCCAGGGCATTGCCCAGCAGTTCATCTTTGCCTACGCCCGCGCTCATCTGCCCAAAGGCGAAACGCCAAAGCAGGCCGGGGGCCGGGCCGCCCGCCGGGCGAAATGAGCGGCAGTCGCACATTCAATGCACGCCGCCGCATGGAAGAAACCGCAGGCGGCTTTTCTTTTGATGCAGGATGTGCCCCGGTGATTGATTTTGCCCCCGCTTTGGGGTATACTGTGCACTAGGAAATGCTGTGCGGGCTACTCCGCACGGCCCGAGGTGCATCCGGAACAGCAAATTCGTTTTCGGATGTACCGTAAGTAATGGAGGTATGTGAAATGCTGGTAAGCGCACGCGATATGCTCATCAAAGCCCGTGACGGTCATTATGCCGTGGGCCAGTTCAACATCAACAATCTGGAGTGGACCAAGGCCATCCTGCTCACCGCGCAGGAGATGAACAGCCCCGTGATCCTGGGCGTCTCCGAGGGCGCCGGTAAGTACATGACCGGTTTTAAGACCGTTGCCGCCATGGTCAAAGCCATGGACGAGTGCCTGGGCATCACCGTGCCCGTGGCCCTGCACCTGGACCATGGCACCTACGAGGGCGCCAAGGCCTGCGTTGAGGCCGGTTTCACCAGCATCATGTTTGACGGCAGCCATTATCCCATCGACGAGAACGTGGCCAAGACCACCGAGCTGGTCAAGCTGGCCCATGACAACGGCATCTCCATTGAGGCCGAGGTGGGCGCCATCGGCGGCGAAGAGGACGGCGTGATCGGCGCCGGCGAAGTGGCCGATCCGGCCGAGTGCGCCAAGATCGCCGGCCTGGGTGTGGACTTCCTGGCCGCCGGCATCGGCAACATCCACGGCAAGTACCCCGCCAACTGGAAGGGCCTGGACTTTGAGGCTCTGGACGCCATCCACAAGGCCACCGACAACATTCCTCTGGTTCTGCACGGCGGTTCCGGCATTCCCACCGAGATGGTCAAGAAGGCCATCAGCCTGGGCGTGTCCAAGGTCAACGTGAACACCGAGTGCCAGCTGACCTTTGCCGCCGCCACCCGCAAGTACATCGAGGCCGGCAAGGATCTGGAAGGCAAGGGCTTTGACCCCCGCAAGCTGCTGGCTCCCGGCGTGGAGGCCATCAAGGAGACCGTCAAGGAGAAGATCGAGCTGTTCGGCAGCGCCAACAAGGCGTAACCTCTTCTCGGCTCAGGCCGTGTGCCTGATTTTAACTGCATAAAAAATCCGGCGGCCGGTATCCATTCAAGATACCGGCCGCCGGTTTGTTTTATTCAGAAGGTCCACTCAGCCCAGCAGATCCATGGCCATTTTGCCCAGCAGCAGCACCAGCACCACCAGAAGCATGGGGCGGATGAACTTGCCGCCCTTGCTCAGGGCGAAGTGGCTGCCCAGAATGGCGCCCAGAATGTTGCACACCGCGCAGGGAATGGCCAGCGCAAAAGGCACATTGCCCGCGCCGATGTAGGTGATGAGGCTGGCGTAGTTGCTGGCCAGGTTCAGCACCTTGGCGTTGCCCGAGGCCGTGCGCAGGTCAAACTTCAAAACGGAGGTAAAGGCGATGATGGCAAAGGTGCCGGTGCCCGGGCCAACCAGACCATCGTACAGGCCGATGAGCAGACCGATCACCGCCGCCAGAACCAGCGCCTTTTTGCGGGGCACCTGGCTGGAGCGGTCCTCCTCCGGCAGCTTGCGCTGGGTGAAGATGATGATGGCCGCAATGGGCAGCATCACCAGCACCATGATCTTCAGCACCTCGCCGGAAAGCAGCAGCACCAGCCGGGAACCCAGCGTACTGCCCGCAAAGCTGGCCGCCGCCGCAATCAGCGCCACCTGCAGGTCCAGCGCGCCGCTGCGGAAGAACATGGCCGATGCAAAGGTCGTGCCGCAGGCCGACGAAAACTTGTTGGCCCCGTACAGCAGGTGCACCGGCAGGCCGGTGACCATGTAGGCCGGCAGGCTGATCAGGCCACCGCCGCCCGCCGAAGCGTCCACAAAGCCCGCAAGGCCCACCATAAAGCACAAAAAGATCAGGGTCGGCCAGGAAACCAGATTCATAAACATTGCCGCAATTCTCCTATTTTCTCACTGTGTAACCCAGATCCGCGCACCCATGTTTCGGCGGTTTTCCTCCTCTATCTGCCCCAACATTCCGGGTGTTTTCTGGAATATGTGTCGATTGTAACACCGGGCAGCAAGTTTTTCAACCGGAATTTTACAAGAAACTCTCCAAAACTACAAAGAGGTCATTTCCCACCGCAATTCGTTTTGCATCGGGAAATGACCTTTCGTTTTGCATTATTTTTGTTTTTGCGCCATTACGGGGTCTTATCCAGCCGAAGCACGGCCACGGTCACGTCATCCCGGCGGCGGCCGGGCAAGGCGCGGCGCACGGCCCCGTCCGCCAGAATGTCCGCCATCTCCTGCGGGGTGTTGCCCGCCGCGGCGCACAGGCCCAGCTGCTGGGCCGCCCATTCCGGCCCGTCCGCCAAAGCCCCATCGCTGAACAGCACCGCCAGGTCTCCGGCGGCCAGACCAAAGCGCAGTTCCCGCCCGCGCACCTGCCCCAGAATGCCCATGGGCAGACCATCCTCGCCCAGCCAGCGGGTTTTCTCCCCCTGGCGCAGCAGCGTGGGGGCAGCCCCTGCCTTATACAGCCGGGCCTGCCCGGTGTACAGGTCCAGGGTGAGCAGATCCAGCGCCGCTCCGCTCTCCTCCTCGCTTTTCAGGTTCAGCGCCACGTTCACCAGACGGGCGGCCGTCTCGCCCGCAAAGCCTGTGCGCACCAGCCGGGCGGTGAGGTTGGCGGCCATGGCCCCATCCACTGCCGCCAGCCCGCCGGTGCCCATCCCGTCGCACAGCAGCATGTGGGCCCGGCCAAAGCCATCGCAGAACTGCTGAGCCGCGTCGCCGCTGAACTTCTCCTGCGCCGGGCGCTGGGCCAGACCGAACACCGGGGTGTAATAGCTCTGCTCCGCAAAGGTCAGGGTGGTCACCGTGCGCCAATGCTCGATCTGCGGCAGCGCCAGCGGGCTTCGGCACAGGCGCTGCACCTCGTCCCGCAGCTGCTCTTGCTCCTCGGGGCTGAAGGCCGTGCGGTTCACCGTCACCTGGGCGTTCAGGCGGCCCAGCGGGTCCAGCTGCACCCGACATTCCAGCGGCTCCAGCCCCAGGTTGGCAAACAGCCCCGCCAACCGCCGGGCGCGCACCGGGTCCTCCGTTCCCCCCTGGCTCAGCTCCTCTGCCATGCGGGCCAGCGCACCGGCCACGGCGCTGTACTGCTCGGTCAGGGCAGTGCGCAGGGCCTGCCCTTGCAGGCGGGTTTCTCTTCGGCCGCAGAGCACCGCATACCCCTGCCCCGCACAGCCGCACAGCTCCATGGGATGCAGACAGCCCGCCAGCTGCCCCGGCAGCTGCTCCACCGCCACGCGGCCGGTCGCTTCCAGCGGCTTTTTCAGGGCAAACAGCCCCTCCATGGTGCGGTCATACCCAACGATCCAGCAGCTTTCCCGCCCGGAACAGCCACGGCAGAGCTGCCCGGCCACGTAGTCCGCCACGAAATTAAAGGTCTCGCCTTTCGGGGGCAGGCGGCGGCTCACCTCCTCCACGGTGTCCGCCACATCCGCCAGCGCATCGGCCACCGCGTTCAGCCGCCCGCTCACCCCCACCAGCGCCGCGCGGCTGCTCTGGCCAAGGGGCCTTGCCCCCGGCAGGGCCAGCATCCAGGCCCGCGGCAGGCAGAAAAACACCGCCTCGCTCACAGCGGCCGTGGCCGCACAGCCCGCTGCTGCCTGCGGGGTCGGGGCGGTGGCCGTGGCCAGCACAGCCCCCAGCAGATACAGCGCACCGCCGCCCGCCCGCTCGCCCGGGGCCAGGCAGGCCGCCGCCAAAGCGCCAATGCAGACCCCCAGCGCACCACCGCTGTACGCCGGTGAGGCGGCTGCCGCCGCACTGCCCAGCGCCGCCGCGGCCAGGGCCGTCTCCTGCGCCCGGCCCCGGAAGGCCAGCGCCAGAGCCGCCGCACCCGCCAGCGCCAGCCCCGGCTGCACCGGGCCAAGGGCAAACCGCTGCAGGCTGGCCGCCAGCATGACGCCCACCGCCAGCAGCGCCGCCCCGCTCTCCCGCCGAAGCAGCAATGCCCCCAGCCCGGCGCTGAGGGCCGCCTCTCCCAGGGCAACGCAGGCCTCCGGCAGGCTGCCCAGCCCGCACAGGATCAGGATCAGCTGCACCGCCAGCAGGCAGCCCGCCCCCGCCGCCATTCCGGCCCAGCGCTTTTTCGGCACCAGCAGCCGCCCGCCCAGCGCCGCCGCCAGCGCCCCGGTGCAGCGCAGAGCGTCCACCGGGGGCAGCCATATCAGACTGCCCACCAAAGCCCCCAGCCCGGCCGCGGGCACCAACGTGCGGTCCAGCCCCATCACCAGCGCCAGCCCAAAGGGCGAAAGCCCGCCAAACACCCGCCCGCCGGCCAGCACGAACCCCATCAGCGCCGCACCCACCTGAAGCCCCAGCGCCCACAGCGCCGCCTTGTCCCCCGCCTGTTTCCGCAATTGTTCCAACATATTCCTCCGCCTTTCCGCGTGCGGCGGCCCCGGCCGCCCGCCTGTCCTTGTGCACAGTGTAAGCGGCACGCCCGGGCAGATTTTGCCGCACGCCGGGGAAGTGACAAAAAGCGGCCGCACTCCCCGCCTTTTTGCTGCGAGGGGTGCGGCCGCTTTTGCCGTATGTTGGAAGATTCAGTTGTCGTGGGGGATGGCGGCGAAGCTGTGCTCCATGTTCACCACGCACACATACTTCGAGTCCCGCTGGGCCAGCAGTTTCTTCAGCGCCTGGCGTACCTCCAGGTCGCTCATACGGAATTGCGGCGGGGTGACGCAGTCAAAGATCACGTTGGTGTGCGTGGTGCCGGGCACCAGCCGCAGGTCGTGCACCGAGAGGGCCGGGTCGATGGTTTTGACCGCTTCGCCCAGCCAGGCCCGCAGGTCGGTCACGGCCGCATCGCCGGTCACAATGGGGTCGTAGTGGATGACCACGTGCATCCGGTCCTCTTTCCAGAAGGCGTGCTCAATGTTGTCGATCAGGTCATGGGCTTCCAGGGCATCCTGCTCGGCGGCCATCTCCACGTGCAGGGTGGCAAACCGCTGGCCGGGGCCGTAGTCGTGCACCATCAGGTCATGCACACCCAGTACGCCGGGGTAGCTCATTACCTTGTCGTGCACATGGCGGGTCAGCTCCTCGCTGGGGGCTTCGCCCAGCAGAGGGTTCAGGGTGTCCCGCACCAGGCCCACGCCGCTGTACAAAATGAACAGCGCCACGGCCAGGCCCATCCAGCCATCCAGGTTCAGCCTGCTCAGATGGGAAACTACTGTTGCGGCCAGCACCGCGGCGGTGCTGATCACATCGTTGCGGCTGTCCGCTGCGGTGGCCATGAGGGTGGTGGACTGAATGCGCCGCCCCACCTCCCGGTTGAAGGCGGCCATCCACAGCTTCATCAGGATCGAGGCCGCCAGCACCGCCACGGTCACCAGACTGAAGAGCACCGGCGTGGGGTGCAGGATCTTTTCCAGGCTGCTCTTGGCCAGCTCCACGCCGATGACCAGAATCATCACCGCCACCGCCAGCCCGGCCAGATACTCATAGCGGGCATGGCCGTAGGGGTGGTCGTTGTCGGCCGGTTTGGCCGCCAGCTTGAATCCCAGCAGGCTGATCACGCTGGAGGATGCATCCGACAGGTTGTTCAGCGCATCCGCCACAATGGCGATGCTGCCGAACACCGTGCCCGCCGCAAATTTGCCCAGCGCCAGCAGCAGGTTGCAGAAGATGCCCACGCACCCGGCCAGCTTGCCGTAGCTGGTGCGCACGGCCGGGTCTTCGGCCTGCCGGTAATTCTTCACAAACAGGCGGATAAGAAGCTGTGTCATAGAAAGTCCACTCCTTTTTCCCGCCCGCCGCAAACCGGCGAACGGGTTGCATGGCGTCGGGCAGTCGCCCACGGCGGGTGTTTTCCCGCTTCCAGATTTAGCCATGGCTTACTATTTGGTTCCATACAACAATGGACCGAGAACGCTCCATTGGCGTACTCGGTCCATTGATTCGATTGATGAAAGGTGTTTTCTGCCGTTATGGCACACAGCCGCTCAGCGGCGGATGCAGGCATCCCGGTCAGGGCCGACCGAGATGTAGGCAATGCGGCAGCCCACTGCCTTTTCAATGTAGCTCACATAGTCCTGGGCTTCCTTGGGCAGGTCCTCCCACTTGCGGGCAGCGGTAATGTCGCAGTGCCAGCCGGGCAGGTACTCCAGCACGGGCTGGGCAATGTCCAGCGCCTCGCCCATGGGGAAGCGGTCCACGATCTGGCCGTTCACGCTGTAATGGGCCACCACGGGGATCTTCTCCATGTAGTCCAGCACATCCAGCAGGGTCAGGGCCAGCTCATCGGCGCCCTGGCAGGCCACGCCGTAGCGGCTGGCCACCACGTCGAAGGGGCCAACCCGGCGGGGACGGCCGGTGGCCGCACCGAACTCATGGCCGGCCAGGCGCAGCTCGTTCTTCTGCTCCTCGGTCATGGCCAGCTCGGCGGTGAAGGGGCCTTCACCCACGCAGGAGGAGTATGCCTTCATGATACCGACGGACAGATCCAGCTTGCGGCCGGGGATGCCCGCGCCGATGGGGGCATAGGCGCCGATCACGTTGGAGCTGGAGGTGAAGGGGTAAATGCCGAAATCAATGTCGCGCAGGGCGCCCAGCTGAGCCTCGAACAGGATCTTTTTGCCGTTCTTGTCGGCCTCGGTCAGGTAATCGCCCACGTCGCAGATGTAATCCTTGAACACCTCGGCGTAGTGCTGGCACCAGGCCCAGGTCTCTTCCAGGCTGATGGGCTGAGTGCCGTAAATGCCCTCCATGGTCAGGTTCTTCCACTCCACAATGGTGGCCAGCCGCTTCTTCACGGCCTCGTCCAGATGAACCAGATCGCCCATGCGCAGGGTTTTCTTCATGTACTTGTCGCCGTAAGAGTAGGCAATGCCGCGCCGGGTGGAGCCAAACTGGCTGCCGCTCTTGGCCAGGCGGTCCTCTTCCAGGCCATCCTCCGCCACATGGTAGGGCATGCAGATGGTGGCCCGGTCGCTGATCTTCAGGTTCTTGGGGCTGATCTCAATGCCCTTCGCCCGCAGGTTGGCGATCTCCTTTTCCAGGTGGGCGGGGTCTACGACCATACCGTTGCCCATCACGCACACCACGTCGGGGCGCAGAATGCCGGAGGGCAGCAGGTTCAGCACGAACTTGCCGCGGGGGTTCACCACGGTGTGGCCCGCGTTGTTGCCGCCCTGATAGCGGCAGACAATGTCATACTCCTGGCTGAGCAGGTCCACCATACGGCCCTTGCCCTCATCGCCCCAGTTGATTCCGGTAATCGCAGTCAGCATACTAGAAATTCCTCTCAATCCGAATGTATTTCGGGGCAGCCTTTTCCGGGCGCTCTGCCCGGGATCCGCTGCCGATGATCAGGCTCTTATCGCAGAGCCGTTAGTAATTATAGCGTTCTTTGCAGGGTTTGAAAAGGGCTTTTGTCCTGTTTTTTTCGCAGAAAAGCGTTTTTTGGCGCCAAAGCTCCTGCATTTTCGGCTTCTGTCTGCGCACAGCGGACAAAATTGCCCGGTGCGGCCGCTTACTGCCCTTTTTTCTTCAGGGGCTGGCGGGTGCCGTCCGGCCGGACGATCACCGTGGAATCCAGCTGGCTGCGCAGGCTTTGCTTCATGGCGGCCACATACTCCGCCCGTAGGCTGGTCTGCTCGGCCTTTTCCTCCTCGGTCAAGCCCTCGGGGGTACGGCTTTTCTTTGCCAGCTCGCTGATGCGGCGGATCTTTTCCTCAGTCATGTTCTCGCTCCTTTCGGCCGGGGTTCCGTTCCGGCCTGTCGTTTGTATTATAGCATGGTGCCGCAGGGCAGAGCAAGAACCGGCACCGCCCCAGAAAGGAAAAGAAGGGCTGCGCCGGTTCTTACAACAGAGGAATTTATTTGAACACTTCCCACAGAAATGGAGTTGGTTGTCTGACCCGCCGGGGCCTTGCGGCCTGGCATCCAGCGGGGCAGTGGGCCCAAAGCGGCGGTATTCCGCTGCTTCGGGGATCAAAAGCCCGGCCCGGCGTTTCGAGGGCGTCCCCCGCCGCCGGCGGCTGTACCTTCAAACGGTTTTGCGGCGCTGGCACGCCGCTTCGTTTGCTGTGATTGTATAATACCGGAAACATATGGCAAATTTATGGGGTAGATTTGAACCATTTGAAAACAAATCGTGGTAGAATGGTGGCTGGGGTGGTTTTACCGCCCCGCCAAGTTCCGCAGGCTGCCGGGCCGGTCGCCTGTGTCTGATGAGGTGTTTTTCATGGCCAACAAACCCAATTATCCCGCCCAGATGGATCAGGTATTCGCCGCTTTGGGCGATGAGCGCCCGCCCCTGCTGCTGCACGCCTGCTGCGGGCCCTGTTCCAGTTCGGTGCTGGAGGTGCTGTGCGCCCATTTTCAGGTGACGGTGCTGTACTACAACCCCAACATCTGGCCGCCTGATGAGTACCGCCGCCGGGCCGACGAGCTGGCCAGCTTTCTGCAGCGGGCCCATGCCCTGGACGTGAAGCTGGTGGAAGAGCCCTATGACCCGCAGGAATTCTACACCGCGGTGCAGGGGCTGGAGCAGGAGCCGGAAAAGGGCAGCCGCTGCACGGTGTGCTACCGCCTTCGGATGGAGCGGGCCGCCCAGTACGCCAAGGCCCACGGCTTCGTCTGGTTCACCACCACCCTCTCCGTCTCGCCGCTGAAGGACCCGATCCGCATCAACCAGATCGGCGAGGAGCTGGCGGCCCGGTACGGCCTACGCCACCTGCCCAGCGAGTTCAAGAAGCGGGACGGCTACAAGCGCAGTCTGGAGCTTTCCCGCGAATACGGCCTGTATCGGCAGGACTACTGCGGCTGCGAATTCAGCGCCCGGGCGCGGGGCAAAGCCTGACGCGCCGCTTCCATCACGCCATTTTTGCGCAACGTTACACAAAAAAGGGATGCAGACAAACCGTCTGCATCCCTTTTTTAATTTTGCTGTTGGTATGGGCTGCGCGTGCCTCAGCGTCCGGCTCCGCCGCCGCGGAACCCGCCGCCTCCGCCACCGCCGAAGCTGCCGCCGTGGCCGCCAAAACCACCGCCGCCGAAGCTTCCTCCATGGCCGCCGCCGAAGCCACCACCGAAGCCGCCGCCAAAACCGCCGCCTCCGAAGCTCCCGGGGCCGCCAAAGCCACCGCCGCGCGGCCGAGGGGGCGGGGGCGGTGCGTAATAACCGCGCCGTCTGCGGCCGCCCATCATGCTGCCCAGGAACATCCCTTCCCAGAAGCCGCTGCCGCCGCCACCGCCGCGAGGCCCGCGCGGGCCACGGGGGCCGCGGGGGGTGAGCAGCACCGCCACCACGATCACAGCCAGAATGATCAGCACCAGCAGGAAGGAAACGCCCGAGCCGCCGGAGCTGTTATTGGTCGGCCGGCTTTGTTGCTGGCTGCCGCCCGCCGTACCGGCGCTGGTGTTCACGTTGTAAATGGAGGCCAGCTCTTCGTAAAGAGCCTGCACCGTCTGCTGAACGCCGGTGTCGTAATCGCCCTTCACCCAGTTCGGCTCCATGTCGCTGCGCAGAATGGTGCTCAGGGTGCTGGTGGGCAGGGTGCGCTCCAGCCCGCTGCCCTGAATGCACCGGTAATCGTCCTCGCCGGGCACCAGAAGCAGAAGCACGCCGTTGTTCTTTTTGGCGTCGCCCAGGCCCCACTCGTTGGCCAGCTGGTAGGCGTAGTCCTCCACGCTCAGCGAGCCGGTGTACTCCACCGTGGCCACGCCGATCTGCGCACCGCAGGCGTCCGACAGGACCTTGGTGCGCTCGTTCACATACTGTTCCGTCTGGGCGCTGAGAATGTTCGCCTCGTCCATCACCCAGCTGTCCGACGGGATGTCAAAGCTTGCGCCGCACAGCAGCATGGCCAGGCAGGCCAGCACCATCACCAGGGCGGCAAGCCGCCCGAATCGTCTTTTTTTCATGCGAAAGGTTCCACCTCCGTTGCGCCCCACACCGCGCCGATCAGGTTTGCGGGGAACGCGGACGCCTGATCGTTGTACTGCTCCGCCACCTTGTTGTAGACCGAGAGGTCAATGGTGTACTGGCGGGACTTGAATTCTTCCCACTGAGCTTTGGCCGTGTCGTTTTCCTGCAGGTTGGGGTACAGGGCCTCCACCGCCTTGCCCAGCGCCGTGTTGGCCCGGTAGCAGGCCGCGGGACTGCCCGAGGCCAGGGCTTCTTTCAGGGCGTCCACCTGGGCAAAGGCTTCGCTCACAAAGGCGTTGGTTTCACCCAGCTGCTGCTTGCCGATTTTGGCCAGGGTGGCCCCTGCCTCCAGCCGCTCGTTCAAATCGCCGCTCAGGCTGAAGCCCTCGTACTCCTCATGGGCGCCGGTGGTAAATTCCTTCACCGCGGCCCGGTGGGCGCTTTGCAGCTTCATGCCGCCCAGGCCGAACACCGCGGCCAGCGCCACCGCCGCCGTCAGCACCCAGGCCGTGGCCCGGCGCTGCGCCGGCTGGGGCAACCTGGTTTCCACCTCACCCAGCACTTCCAGCTGCGGGCCGGTGGGGGTCTCATAGGGCAGATATGCTTCCATGGTCGTTTCCTCGATTGTGTAAATTCAAACCGGTTACTGGGGGTTCATCTGAAGCAGCTTGTTCTTCAGCTCGCCCTCGATGCGGCCCAGCTCCACCTCGGCCTCGGCGCGCTTGCGCTTGCCTTCGCTCTGGATCTTGGCCAGTTCGTCCAGGGTGTCGATGAGGCTCTTGTTGGTCTGCTGCAGGGTCTCCAGATCCACCAGGCCGCGCTCGCTCTCCCGGGCCGTGTCGATGGTGCCCTGCTTCAGGGCCTCGGCGTTGTGCTTCAGCAGGTCGTTGGTCATGTCGGTCACAGCGCGCTGTGCCTCCATGGCCTGCTGGCTGTGGGCCATGCCCAGGCTCAGCACCATCTGGTTCTTCCACAGGGGAATGGTGTTCACCAGCGTGGTCTGGATCTTTTCAGCCATCATGGTGTCGTTGTTCTGGATCAGCCGGATCTGGGGGCCCATCTGGATGGAGATGGTGCGGGTCAGCTGCAGATCGTACAGCTTCTTCTCAAACCGGTCGCACAGGTCCGAAAGGTCCCGGGCCGCCTGGGCGTCCTCGGGCAGGCCGCTGGCCTTGGCCTTTTCGGTCAGCTGCACCAGCTCGGTCTGCCGCACCTGGGCCAGCTTTTTCTTGCCGGCCAGGATGTACATACTCAGCTCTTTGAAGTACGCCATGTTCATCTCATACATCCGGTCCAGCATGGCCACGTCCTTCAGCAGCTGCACCTGATGGGCCTCCAGTGCGCCCTGAATCTTCTCCACGTTCACTTCGACCTTGTCGTACTTGGCCTTCATGGCTTCCAGCTTGTTGCCCTGCTTTTTGAAGAAGCCGAACAGGCCCTTCTGCTCTTCGGCCGTGTCAAAGCCCTTCAGCTCGCCCACCAGCTGGGTGAGCATATCGCCCACTTCGCCCATGTCCTTGGTGCGCACCTTGCTCAGGGCCGCGTCGCTGAAATCGCCGATCTTCTTCTGGCAGGCCGCGCCGTACTGCAGCACCTGTTGGGAGTTGCGGATGTCGATCTTCTCAGCGAAGTCGTCCACCATCTTCTGCTCCTCCGGGGTGAGCGGGGTCTCCTCCACCGGGTCGGGCGCCTTTGCCTTCTCTTCCTCGGCAAAGGGATCCAGGGTCAGGCTGGGTGCGGCGGGGGCATCCTCCAGGGTCAGGCTGGGGGTCAGGTTCTTGTCATCCATGGGTTCCATTCCTTTCTGTTGGGCGGCCGGTTCCTCCCGCGTTCTCTCCCCGCGGGAAGCCGCCTGATTCAAACAATTCTTACAATGGATTCGGTCCATCGGACAAGCCGCAGAAAGTACGGCCCAACGGCCTGCCCGTTCCGCGTTTCGGCTTCTCCGATAAAACTCTGCTTTATGCGGCCGCAGCGCCTTACAGGCCCTGGCCCTTCATCAGGCTCTTCAGCACATCCAGGTCGGCCCCAATGTCCAGCACCTCGGCGCTGTACAGGGCGTCCAGCTGGTTTTCAAACGCCGTGGCAATGGCGGCGGCGTTCTTTTCCACCTCGGCGCGCAAGGCATCGGCGTTTTCCCCCTTGACCCCCTGCTGCTCCATTTTGGCATAGGTGGTCAGGATCTTCACCGCGTCCGGCAGGTAGTAATTGGCAAAGCGGCGGATGTCCCGGGCCTTTTCCGGGTGCTGTTCCACCTCGTCCAGAATGCTTTTGCCCGCGGTCTCCATCCGGCGGATGGCCTCGCTGAGGCCGTCGTCGGGGATCTGCTCATTCAGGCGGTGCAGGCTGGCCAGATGGCCCTGCACCGATGTGAGCATGGCGTCTGCGTCCTCGCTGCCGGTCATGAAGGGCTGTTCGATGCGCTGCACCCGCTTGGGGCATAGCCGCCCGCCCACCACATACGCCGCCGCGCTGAGCAGCGCCGTCAGCACCAAAGCCCACAGGCGGTACAGCGGCAGCACAATGCCGCCCACCAGCCACACCAGGGCCGCAAAATAAATGGGCAGCACCGGCGGGGTCTTTTTTTCGATCCATTTGCTCATGGTCACTCGCTCCTCACTGGGCCGTTCCCGGCGGCCCCGCGCCGTTTTCCTGCGGGGAAAAAGGCGCCTGATGTATTCGTCACATTTGGTTTTATTGTACCGTGTCACTGCTTAAAAAGCAAGGAACTGAAGGGGTGTTTACGCTTTGTTTACAGCTTCCCCTTCAGGTACGGAGCAAGGGCTTCGCCCCAGGCCTGTTCCAGCCGGGGCATAGTCCAGGCGGCGTTGGCCGGGCTGGTGCTGGGCAGCCGCAGGGCCTCCAGCCCGGTGAGCGGCTGGGCGAATTTCTGGTAAAACCGATGGGCCGCCGCCCCGTTGCAGGCCACGGCGCAAATGCCGGAGGCCTTTAACAGGCCCGCCACGTCGTTGGGCACCGGGTCCCGAATGGTTTCATCCCGCGCGCCTTGAATGGTGCAGCTCTCCAATGTGTCCCATAATGCCAGCCCGCTCTCCAGAATCAGGGCCTTTTTCTCCGGGATGGTCTGGGGCCGGGGCCTGCCGGTGAGGGCGGCCAGCAGGGGCCAGAATCGGTTCTGCGGGTGGCCGTAATAAAACCCCATCTCCCGGCTTTTCGGGCTAGGCCAGGTGCCCAGGATCAGCAGGCGGGAATCCGGCCCCCACACTGGCCCGAAGCCATGGTCGCTCATGCCAGCAGCTCCTGCACAAATTGAGCCAGTCCGTCCTCCTCTACCGAGGGCAGCACCCGGTCGGCGGCCTGCTTCAGTTCCGGCACCCCGTTTCCCATGGCCGCGCCGAGGCCGGCGTATTCCAGCAGCTCCAGGTCGTTCAAGCCGTCGCCCACCGCGGCGATCTCTTCCCGGGCCAGCCCCAGCTTTTCCGCCAGGGCAGCAAGGCCCCATGCCTTGTCCATATCCCGGCTCATCACATCGTAGTGATCCGGCGCATAAGGCACGAAGCGCAGGCCCAGATACCCGTATTTTGCCTCAAAACCGGCCATTCCCTCCGGCGGCAGATTGCAGAAGGCCGCAAAGGGCATACTTTCCAGATGGCGCACCTGGTCCTCGCCGTCCAGCATCTGCTCCGGGTGGCCGGTGCCCCGGCCGTAAAACTCCCGCAGGGCGGCGTATTCCGTATAGGCATAGTATCCGTCGGAGAAGGAGAACCCCACCGGATAGTCGTAGTCCTCGCACCAGTCCACCAGCGCATACATCTCTTCCGGCTCCATGGTGTGGGCGGCCAGCTGGCGGCCGGCGGCGTCCAGCACCTGCGCCCCGTTGGCGCAGATGAAATAATCCGGCTTTACCCCCTTCAGCACCGTGGGGTCCAGGGCATGGCGCGCCCGGCCAGAGGCCAGCGCCACCAGCATTCCCCGCTTCTGCGCCTGCTTCAGCGCGTCCCGAACGGCCCGCGTGGGGGCAAAGCCGCCTTTTTTTACCAGGGTTCCATCCACATCCAGAGCAATCAGACGAATTTTAGTCATCGTTTTCTCTCCAAATCTTTGTCACTTTGAACATACCGCATTGCCGTTCTTGTCACTTTTATCCAAAGTTTTCTGAAATCAAAATCTTTTTTGTATTTTTCTGACGATGCATAACTATCATATCATCAACGCATTACTCCATACATGCAGCAAACATTAAGGTGTAACGTGCAAGGAATAGGAAAAGGAGTGTGGCTTTGACACTCCCCACAAAAGCTCAGCGGGTCAGGCCCCGCCGAGCTTTTTGTCTGTTTGTGATGTCTCTTTTTGAAACCGAAAGCGCCCGCCGGAGCAAGACCGGCAGGCGCTCTTTTTTATTATAGCACGTTCCGGCCATGCCGGGTACCCGCCCTCAGGCCAGAATGCCCAGATGCTCCAGCAAAATCTTGACGCCGATGAGAATCAGGATCACGCCGCCGGCGATCTCCGCCTTTTTCTTGTACCGCAGACCGAACCGGTAGCCCACCATCACGCCCACACCGCTGAGCACAAAGGTGGTGCAGCCGATGATGCTGATGGCCGACACGATGTTCACCCCCAGGAACGCGAAGGTAATGCCCACGGCCAGCGCGTCAATGCTGGTGGCAATGGCCAGCAGGGTCAGCTCGCCAAAGCGCAGCGGCCCGGCTTCTTCGGCCTCCTCGTCGTCGCCCTTCCACACTTCCCAGAGCATATGCCCGCCGATGAAGGCCAGCAGGCCGAAGGCGATCCAGTGGTCAATGCTGGTGATGTACTGCTCAAAGCCGCGGCCCAGCGCCCAGCCCACAAACGGCATCAGGGCCTGAAAGCCGCCGAAGAACAAGGCCAGCAGGCCGGTGTCCCGCCAGTTGAGTTTGCCGTGCATGTTCAGGCCCTTGCAAACCGACACCGCAAAGGCGTCCATGGAAAGGCCCACGCCGATCAAAAACAGTTCTGTGAATCCCATATGTATCTTCTCCTTTTTGCTTGGCCTCCACAGGCTGCGCCCTTGGGCAGGCGCAAAAAGCCCGTGTGCGGCGCGCTGCCGTACACGGGCTGTACTTTTTGCAAACAGCGAAACCCATGCATCCGCAGCACGCGGCACATGAGTCTCGTCAATAAAGGCAAGCCAGGCGGACGCACCCGCCAGTATGTTGACTTGCCACGCACCCGTTGGGCCGGGCGCGCTGACTACTCCCTCACGAGGAATGTAGGCGTATTGTACCATGGCCGGGGCGGCCTGTCAAGGAACAGACCGGCCAAATCGGCAAAACCTCACTGGCGCACGCCGCCGATGAAGATCTCATCCGGCTGCAGCTCCCGGTTCAGCACCAGCAGGTCGGCCCGCTTGCCCACGGTGACGCTGCCCAGCTCATCAAACAGGCCCACGGCCTGGGCGGGGTTGATGGTGGCGGCCCGCAGGGCGGTCTCCAGCGGCACACCGAAGCGCACCGCCCGGCGGAAGCACTCGGCCAGGCAGGTGGCGCTGCCCGCAATGGTGCCGTCCTCCAGGGTGGCCTTGCCGTCCTTCACAAAGACCTTCTGGCCACCCAGGGTGTACTCGCCGTTTGCCATGCCGCAGGCGCGCATACTGTCGCTGATGAGGCACATCCGCTCCGGCCCGAAGATGGCAAAGGCCACCCGAATGGCCGCCGGGTGCACATGAATGCCGTCGCAGATCACCTCGGCGTGGGCCGCATCGTCCGCCGCCGCGCCCACCACGCCGGGGGCACGGTGATGCAGCGGGGTCATGGCGTCGTACAGGTGGGTGGTGTGGGTGGCACCGGCCGCATAGGCGGCCTTGGCCTCCTCATAGGTGGCGCAGGTGTGGGCAATGCTCACCACGCACTTCTGGCTGGCGTGGCGCACAAACTCCAGGCTGCCGGGCAGCTCGGGGGCAATGTCCACCAAGCGGATGTTGCCCCCGCTCACCTCAAACAGCCGGTCAAACATGGCGATGTCCGGGTTCACGATGTACTTTTCGGCCTGGGCGCCCTTTTTCTCCTTGTTGAAGAAGGGGCCTTCCATGTTCACGCCCCGCAGCACGGCGCCCATGCCCTCTTTGCCGAACAGCGGCCGGGCCGTGTTGAAGATGCCTGTGAGGATCTCCTCACTGAAGGCCATGGTGGTGCCCAGGAAGCTGGTCACGCCCTGGCTGCCCAGATAGGCGGCCATGGTGCGGATGTACTCTTCACTGCCGTCCACACTGTCGCAGAAGTCCGCCCCCTTTGCGCCGTGGATGTGAATGTCCACAAAGCCGGGGGTCACATAGCGGCCCGCTGCATCCAGCACATCGGCCCCATCCAGGGTGCCCGCCGGGGCGATTTTGGCAATGCGCCCTCCCTCAATTTCCACATCGGCCGGCATAAAGCGGCCAAGGGCCGTGAAGATCTGTCCGTTTTTCAGAATCATCGTACCGTTCCTGTCCTTTCTCCCGCACTGCGGCGGGCGGCGTTTGACCCTATTATACTGCAAAAGAGGCAGGCTGCAAGCGCCTGCCTCTAATCAAATTGTGCAAATATCCGATTGTGCAAATTGTTTGGTCAATGCAGCCAGCTGCCGCCCGCGCTTACAGGCCCAGCAGGGCCAGAATCATACCGCAGCCTGCGCCCAGCCCCCACAGCAGCAGGGTGATGAACAGGTTCTGCTTCAGGCTGGGGTTGGAGCGGTACAGCACCGCCAGGCCCACGCCCGCACCGCTGCACAGCCCCGCCACCAGCGCCGGAAAACCGATGCCGCCGGACAGGTACAGCTGGGTGAGCAGCACGCTGGCCGCGCAGTTGGGCACCAGCCCGATGAGGGCTGTGAACAGGGGCTGGAACACCCCCAACGAGCCAAGGAAGCCCGCGGCGGCCTCCTGGCCCACCGCCTCGAAGATCAGGCCGATGACCAGGCTGAACAGCAGAATAAAGCCCGCCAGCTCCGCCGTGTGGCGCAGGGCCGCCCGCCAAATGCTCACCTTTTCCTCGTGCTCCTCGTGGCAGTCCACCTCATCGGCATGGCCGGTGTAGCCGCCCCGCAGGCCTCGGGGCACCAGCCCCTTGAACAGCACGTCCAGGCACAGGCCCGCCGCCAGCGCAAACACCAGCTTCATCACCACCAGCAGCCCCAGGCTCTTCCAGGCCCCGGGCAGGGCCACCAGAAGGGGGATCGCCTCGTCCGACGTGGCCAGGAACACCGCCATCAGGGTGCCCAGCGTGATCACCCGGCCGCCGTACAGGTTGGCCGCCATGGCCGAAAAGCCGCACTGGGGAATGCACCCCAGCACCGCACCGGCGGCAAAGCCCCACCGGCCGCCGCCGGCCAGGGCCTGCTCAATGCGGTCGCCATGGCTGTGCTCAATGGCCTCAATGGCAAGGCAGGCCAGATACAAAAAGGGCAGCATCTTCACCGTGTCGATGAGTGCGTCCATAAAAACATCCAAGAACAATGATTTACCTCGTTTTTCCGTTGATCCAAAGGGAAGCGCCTCGTCGCCCCCGCACTGCAGGGTGCGGAGTGCCAATCGCAGGCGCACATTCTAAATTATTATATCCAATAAAAAAGGCCGTTGCAAGGGCCGCCGATCTCGGCGAGGGGCTTTTTTTCATTTTGGCGAAATTTTCCGGCCGTTTCGATGGTTTTTTCTGCGTTCAGCTCGGCTTTTGTTGGAATAACAACATACTTTTCTCAAAAAAGCCGGTATACTAAAGGCAGCAAAAAATCGGAGGTACATTCCATGAAACGCAAGATCATTCACATTGACCAGCAGCGCTGCAACGGCTGCGGCCTGTGCGCCAACGCCTGCCAGGAGGGCGCCATCGCCATGGTGGACGGCAAGGCCCGCCTGATTCGGGACGATTACTGCGACGGCCTGGGCAACTGCCTGCCCCACTGCCCCACCGGGGCCATCACCTTTGTGGAGCGGGAGGCCGCCCCCTTTGACGAGGAGGCCGTCAAGGCCCACATGGCCGCCCAAAGCGCCCCCGCCCACGGCTGCCCCGGCAGCGCAGCCCGCAGCCTGAACCGGCCCGCCGCCCCCACGGTACTGAGCGAAGGCCCGGTGCTGGCCAGCCAGCTGCGCCAGTGGCCGGTGCAGATCAAACTGGCCCCGGTGAACGCCCCCTGGCTGAACGGTGCCCACCTGCTGGTGGCCGCCGACTGCACCGCCTATGCCTACGGCAACTTCCACCAGCAGTTTTTGAAGGGCCGGGTGTGCCTCATCGGCTGCCCCAAGCTGGACGGTGTGGACTACACCGAAAAGCTTACCCAGATCATCCGCGAAAACGAGGTGAAGAGCTTGACCGTGGTACGCATGGAGGTTCCCTGCTGCGGCGGGCTGGAGCATGCCGCCGTCACCGCCCTGAAGAACAGCGGCAAGTTCCTGCCCTGGCAGGTGGTCACCATCTCCATTGACGGACAGATTCTGGACCCTGCCCGCTGACGGGCCTTTCTCCACCATTTTGCAGACCCAATTCAACCCGCCGGGGACGCATTGATTCCGCGCACCCCAGCCCGCCGCGGCCATGCCGTAGAAAGGAGCCAACCATGGCTTACATTAAGAACATCGAGCAGGACACCGTGCTTTCTCTGGCCGGTCAGGTGGAGGCCCAGCCGGGCCAGATCGTCAGCCGCACGCTGGCCCAGAACCGGGCCGTCAGCGTGACGCTGTTTGCCTTCGCCCAGGGTGAGGAGATCAGCACCCACGATTCCATCGGCGACGCCATGGTGACGGTGCTGGAGGGCACCGGCCGCTTCACCGTGGGCGGCAAGGAGCATTTCTGCCACGCAGGCGAGGTGCTGGTGATGCCCGCCACCGTGCCCCATGCCGTGTACGCACCCGAACCCTTTAAGATGATGCTGACGGTGGTGTTCCCGCTGGAAGAAGCGTAACCCGCCGCTTTCTGGCGCAAAAAGCAGCCCGCACAAACAACACAGGCAGCCAAAGCCCCGCAAGGGGGGATGGCTGCCTGTGCTTTTTTGTTCTGATTTGCAACGGGCGCTCAGGCGTGTTCCTTGGCGCTGAGCGTTTCCACGTCCAGCCGGTAAACCGCCACGGCGTTCAGCATTTCCCGGGTGAAGGCCCAGTCGGCCCGGCCGGTGTTGTGCTGCATCAGGCTGCACAGCGCTTTGCGGCGCTCGTCCTCTTCCGTGACGAAGCGCACGGTGCCAGTGCCGATGACGCTCTGAAACCGGGCTGAGTGGCCGCAGGCCGTTCTCGCCTCGTTCAGCTTGTAGTTCGTGTCCAGCTCAAAGCCCACGCGGGGCGCTTTCGCGATCAGGTCGATCTTGCGCCCTTCTTTGGCGCTGTGGAAGTAAAACACCCGCTTGCCGTTCGCTTCTTCATAGCCGAAGTTCAGGGGCAGAATGTACACCTCCTGCCCGTCCCAAAAGCCCAGACGGCAGCAGGTGCAGCGGTCAATAATGTCCCGAATCCGCTCCGGGTCGGTCACTTCGCGGTCGCTTCTTCTCATGGCGTTCTCCTTTGGGGGCGGCTTACTTGCTCAGCCAGCCAAACAGCCCCTTTTTCTGGTAAGTCTCTTCTTTGTAGCCCAGCACCTTGTAGCCGGTGGGCTCAATGGCGGCCCGCAGGTCGGCCTCGGGGATGTCCTCTTCGGTGAGGATCACGGTCTGGCCCTTGCTGTGGGACGAGGTGACCTTCTTGGCCTTTGGGAAGGCCTTGCGCACCGCCTCGTTCACATGGCTTTCGCACATACCGCACATCATGCCGTCCACTTTCAACGTGATCTGTTTCATACTCTGTTACCTCCCGGTTCATTCAAACGGCCGTTCCGGCCGGCTATTAGCATTCGCTAACCATTATTATACCGAGCAGGTAGTAAATTGCAAGGGGCTGTTTACCCCGCCGCCGCGCTGATGACAATGCCCGCAATAATGAGGGCCAGGGCCAGCAGCTTTTTGCGGTTCATCTTTTCGTGGAAAATGGTCACCCCGAAAAAGGTGACGTAGATGTAGCTGGTGGCCTCCAGCACCGGCCCCAGCGAGAGGGGCAGCCCCCGGTACGCCAGCACCGAGAGCAGCGTGGTGCCCACAAACAGCACATAGGCCAGAATCACCAGCGGGTTCAGGTACTCGCGCAGAACGGAATCGTAGTGCTTCTGGGCGGCCTTTTTCAGCATGACCTGCGAGACGGCCCCGACGAACACCCCGAACAGCAGAATGCCCGCGTGAAGCAGTGTATTCTCACCCATGGTCCGCCTCACTTTCCGCGGCCTCACCGTCCGCCCGTTCAAACAGGATCACACCGGCGATGACCAGCGCCGCGCCCAGCAGCTTGCCCGGGGTGACCGCCTCGTGGAAGAACAGCGCCCCCCACACAAGGCCCCACACCACCGTCACAGCCTTATTGGCAAAGGCCGTGGTGAGGGGAATGCGCTTGATGACCTGCTGCCAGCCAATGGCGTACACGCCCAGCAGTAGGATCACCGTGCCGTAGTACAGGCAGAAGCGCACGCTCAAAAAGCTCTCCCCGGCCGCCTTCTTGCTGCAGATCTCGCTCATGGAATAGAGCATCAGCATCAGGTGCAGGGCGAACAGGGTGGAAAGTTTCGATCGTTTCATGCGTCCTCCTGGTTGGGCAGATAGGGGGCCAGCTGCTCGGCCCGGGCCGCGTGCATCAGATAATAGCCGAACCGGCCGGCGCTGTCGGTCACCTTGCCCTCATGCACCGGCTGTACATCCGCCTCCAGCAGATACTCCGGGTGCTGCCGCCGGAGTGCCTCCAGCACGTCCACGTCCGGCTGGCCGAACACGAACCGGACGGCCGCCGCCTCGCCGGGGTGCGCCGGGGTAAGGTCGGGTGCCTGCCCCAGCGCCACCTGAATGACCGCCCGCAAAAAGTCCACACCGGTGGAGCGCTCCACCAGGCTGCTGCCGATGAAGTCGCCGCCCATGCGCCCGCCGATCTCAATGAGGCGGATCGTCCCCGCCGGGGAGATTTTCAGCTCCGAGTGGGAGGCGCTGTTCCGGATGCCCAGCGTATCCAGCGCGTGGAACACCACCTGCTTCACGGCGGCCAGCTGCTCCGGCTGCACCGGGGCCGGCTGAATGTGGCCGGTTTCCACAAAGCCGGGCGCTCCGGTGGTGAATTTCTTGGTCATGGCCAGAAAGTGGTGCTGCCCCTGATAGGAGATACACTCCACGCTGTATTCCTGCCCGGCGGCAAACTCCTCCACCAGGGCGGCCTTTTCAAAGCCCTGCCCCTTGGCGTTTTCAATGGCGGCAGCAAGGCCCGCGGGGCCCTCCACCTTGGTGATGCCCCGGCTGCCGGAGCGGTCCACCGGCTTCACGATGACCGGGTACTCCAGCGCTGCGCCCTCCAGTTCCGCCGCCGAATGCACCAGAATGCTTTTGGGCGACGGATCGCCGCCGGCCTCAAAGGCCAAGCGCATGGCGTGCTTGTTGGTGGATTTTTCGGTGCATTCCATGGTGTTGCCGCACAGGCCCAGCCCGTTTGCCACATAGTTCACGGTGATGGCCGCCAGATCCGAGGCAATGGTGCACACGCCGTCAATGCCGATGCGGCGGCACTGCTCCAGAATCTGCTCCTTTTCCACAATGCTGATGGGGTAAAAGTGGTCGGCGGTGGTTTCGCCCACGTCCCCCGCCGCCCAGGCAAACACATGGGTTTCAAGCCCCATGGCCTTCGCCTTGAGGATCAGTGGGTTTTGCAGGTAGGAAGCGCCGATGATGGCCAGTTTTTTCATGGATGATGCTCCTTGTTTCATGGGCGGCCCGCTCAGCGGTGCACCGGCTCGCCCTCATAGGCAAAAAAGGCATACACAAGGCGGATGACCTTTTCCAGGTCCTCCTGCTCCAGCCCGTAGTAGAGGGGCAGGCGCACCAGGCGCTCGCTCTCTTTGGTGGTGTACACGTCCTCGCCAGCAAAGCGGCCGAACTTCAGGCCCGCCGGGGCGCTGTGCAGCGGCACATAGTGGAACACCGTGTGCACGTCGTTCTCCTTCATATAATTGATGAAGGCCGTGCGCTCCTGCAGGTTCTTCAGCTTCAGATAGTACATATGGGCGTTGTGCACACAGCCCTCCGGAATCACCGGCAGCTCCAGCTTGCCCTGTGCCTTCAGCGGGGCAAAGGCCTCATCGTAGGCCTTCCAGGTGGCCAGCCGGTTCTCGTTGATGGCGTCCGCCTGTTCCAGCTGGGCCCACAGGTAGGCCGCATTCAGCTCGCTGGGCAGGTAGCTGTCGCCGAAATCCACCCAAGTGTACTTGTCCACCTGGCCGCGGAAGAACTTGGAGCGGTTGGTGCCTTTCTCACGCAGAATTTCGGCCCGCTCGTTGTAGGCCTCGTTGTTGATGATGAGCGCGCCGCCCTCGCCCATGGAGTAGTTTTTGGTCTCGTGGAAGGAGTAGCAGCCGAAATCGCCGATGGTGCCCAGCGCCCGGCCCTTGTAGGTGCTCATCACGCCCTGGGCCGCGTCCTCCACCACCATCAGGCCGTGGCGCCGGGCCAGGTCCATGATGGTGTCCATCTCGCAGGCCACGCCCGCATAGTGCATCACCACGATCACCTTGGTGCGCTCGGTGATGGCCGCCTCGATCTTGGTCTCATCAATGTTCATGGTGTCCGGGCGCACATCCACAAACACCAGCCTTGCCCCGGCCAGCACGGCGGCGGTAGCGGTGCTGGAGAAGGTATAGCTGGGCAGGATGACCTCATCCCCCGGCTTCAACTCGCACAGCAGCATGGCCATGTCCAGCGCCGTGGTGCCGCTGGTGGTCAACAGCGCCTTCTGGGCGTGGAACCGCTCTTCCAGCCAGGCATTGCACCGCTTGGTAAAGGGGCCGTCGCCGCAGATCTTGCGGTTTTCCACCGCCTGGCGGATGTACTCCAGCTCATTGCCAACGTATGGGGGCTTGTTGAAATCAATCATATCATTTTCCTCCCTGAGTTTCGGTGAGGGCCGCAAACGGGTTTGACCCGGCCCGAAGCAGCCGGGTGCCCGTTTTTCGTAAACCGGTGCCGCCCAGCCCCGGCTTTGGGCAGCGGGCCGTACCGCACAGCATTTCGCATTCGTATTATTATACCATTGAAGCACAGCCGCACGCAACACAGCGCGCCTTTGAACGATACAACAAAAAACCGCCAACGCGATTGCGCTGGCGGTTTTTCAATATGGAGCGGCTTACGAGGCTCGAACTCGCTACCTCCACCTTGGCAAGGTGGCGCTCTACCAGATGAGCTAAAGCCGCATGGTGCCTCCGATCGGAATCGAACCAATGACACGGGGATTTTCAGTCCCCTGCTCTACCGACTGAGCTACAGAGGCTTGGCAGACTCAGGAACCGATCTTCTCATGTGTGTTCTTCATGGTGTCTCGCTCCCGACGACTTCGTTATTATGCCATAGAATCCGGCCAAAGTCAAGCGTTTTCGGCACAAATTTTGGAAGTTTTTTGTACTTTCGGATTTATCGCGCCAATTCGATGGTTTATTTTCACAATTTTGGTTTTTGCGGCCGGTTTTTCTGCCGTTTTTTAGAAGGTGTTTTAGAGTTTTCCTGAAATTCTCCCCCCAAAATTTTGTTTGCTTTTTCTCTGCACAGACTTTCTGCGCACCGTTTCCCGCCCGGGAAGCGATCCGCATCGGCCGCCGCCTTTTATCCGCGCTTTGGGCTGCTCCTGCCGCTTTTCTCTCCGACTGCCGCCCTGTCCAAAAAAATCAGGCACAGCAGCCTGCCCGTTGCCGGGCGGCGCTGTGCCTGATTTTTCACACGTTCTTCGCGTTCTTCTTTGATTGGATGCATCTTATGCAACGCGCAGATGCTGCAATGCGAAACGCCTGTGCCTGCCGGTTCAATCGGCCGCCGCCAGGAGCTGGCGTGTGTACTCCTGCTGGGGGTGGTCAAAGATCTCATCCACGGTCCCCTGCTCCACAATGCGGCCCTGCTTCATCACCAGCACCCGGTCGCACAGCTGGTACACCACGTTCAGGTCATGGCTGATGAACAGATAGCTCAGGTCCAGCTCGTCCCGCAGCTCCCGCAGCAGCTTCAGGATCTGCGCCTGAATGGTCACGTCCAGCGCGCTCACCGGTTCATCTGCAATGAGGAAACGGGGCCGCTGAATCAGCGCGATGGCAATGCTCACCCGCTGGCGCTGCCCGCCGGAAAGCTCGCCCGGCTTCGCCGCCAGGCATTCTTCCGGCAGCTCCACCCGGCGCAGCATTTCCCGCACCCGCTTTTTGCGCTCGGCCGCGTCGTACTTGCCGAAAATGCGCAGGGGCTCTTCCATACTCCAGCCCACGGTGTAGGCCGGGTTCAGGCTGCTGTACGGGTCCTGAAAAATCATCTGGGGGCGCTTGGTGTAGTGAATCACCTGTCCCTCATCCGGCTTCACCATGCCCAGAATCGTGCGGGCTAGGGTGGACTTGCCGGTGCCGGACTCACCCACCAGGCCCAGGATCTCGCCCCGGTGCACCTGAAAGCTCACATCGTGCAGCACCTTCTGATACTCGCCCTTGAACAGCAGGCCGCCGGTGTGGTAGCCGCTGGTCACGTGCTGCAGTTCCAATACCAATTCGTCAGTCACAGCCGTCCTCCCTTCTGGCCATGGGCCGGTTGCGGGTGGGAATGGCCGCGATCAGGCGGCGGGTGTACTCCTGCTGAGGGGCCTGCATGATGGCATCGGTGAGCCCCTCCTCCACCAGCTGGCCCCGCTGCATCACCGCCACATGGCTGCACAGCTTCTGCACCACCCGAAGGTTGTGGGAGATGAACAGCATGGACATACCGTATTCCCGGTTCAGTTTCTTCAAAAGTTCCAGAATCTGCGCCTGAATGGTCACATCCAGCGCCGTGGTCGGCTCATCCAGCAGCAGCAGCCGGGGCCGGGTGACGATGGCGGCCGCAATCATGGCGCGCTGCAGCATACCGCCGGACAGTTCGTGCGGGTATTTATTGTATACCCCTTCCGGGTCGGGCAGTTCCACATCGGCCAGCGCCTGAATGGCCTTTTCCCGGCGCTGGGCTGCGGTCAGCTCCTTGGCGTGAAGCAGCAGGGTTTCCTCCACCTGGGCGCCCACCTTCATCAGCGGGTCCATGGCGCTCATCGGCTCCTGGAACACCACGCCGATCTCCTTGCCCTGCCGGGCGCGGAGAAGGGCCCGGGGCAGGTGCAGCAGGTCCGTACCGTCCAGCAGGATCTGGCCGGAATAGCTGCACTGGCGGCGCGGCAGAAGGCCCGCCACGCTCATGGCCGTGACGGACTTGCCCGAACCGGACTCGCCCACCAGGCCCAGAATCTCGCCGTCCTGGATGGTGAGGGAAATGCCCGCCACGGCCTCCCGGCTGCGGTTGTGGAATTTTACATGAAGGTCTTTGATCTCCAGCATCAGCCCACCCCCTTGTTCTGGCGGTTCATGCCCTCGCCGATGAGGCCCACGCCGAAAATCAGCAGCACAATGGTCATGCCGGTGCACAGCGCATACCAAGGCGCCGCGCTGAGCATGCTCTGGGATTCCGACAGCATGTAGCCCAGCGAGGCATCCGGCGGCTTGACACCAATGCCCAGATAGCTCATGGAGGCCTCCGCCAGCACCGCGTTGTTGAAGCCGATGGTAAAAGCCGGCAGCAGCACGTGCAGGGTGTTGGGCAGGATCTGCACCGCCAGAATACGCAGGGGCGAGGCCCCCATCAGGCGGGCACTTTTTACATAGTTGGCGTCCCGCAGGGCGGCAAAGGCCGTGCGGGAAACCCGGGCAAAGCTGGGCACAAACACAATGGCCAGCGCAATGATCACATTGTATTTGCCGCTGCCCAGCACGCTCACGATCACCAGAGCCAGCAGTACGCTGGGGAAGGCGTTCAGCGCATCGTTCAGGCGCATGAGCACCTCATCCACAATGCCGCCGAAGTAGCCGGTGAGCGCGCCCACCAGCACCCCGACGCCGCCGCCCAGCAGCACGGTGGAAAGGGCGATCACGGCCGTAGTGCCCGCGCCCTTCAGCACGCGGCTGAAAATGTCCCGTCCGAAGTTGTCGGTTCCCATCAGATGGGCAAAGCTCGGGGCGGAAAACTTGGCCGAGCCGGAAATCGCCGTGGGGTCGTAGGGCGTCCAGAAAAAGCCCAGCAGGATCAGCGCCGCCATCACGCCGGTGAGAATCAGCCCCGCCGTCAGATAGGGGCTGCGGTTCATCCGTTTTTTCACTGCGCGTCACCTCCCAGATTCAGCCGGGGGTCAATGCGCCGGTTGATCACATCGGCCAGCGTACCCGCCAGCACCACCCACAGGGCCAGAATCACCACAATGACCTGCACCACCGGGTAGTCCCGGTTGCTGATGGAAGCCATCAGCAGCCGGCCCAGGCCGGGCACCGCAAACACCTGCTCCACCACAATGCTGCCGGCCACGATCTCGGCCATGGTCTGGGCCAGGAAGGTGACCACCGGCACCAGAGAGTTTTTCAGCACATGGCGGCGCAGAACCATATTCCAGTCGTTGCCGCGGGAAATGGCAGTGCGCACATAATCCTTGTTCATCTCGCTGAGAATGGTGCTGCGCAGCATCCGCACCGTCATGGCAATGCGGGGCAGAGCCAGCGCCATGGCCGGGAACAGCAGATACCAGAGGCTGCCCGGAACATCCTGGTCAAAGCCGGGAAATTTGCCGTGGACGAACCACCCCAGCGTCAGGCTGAACACCCAGGTGAACAGCAGGCCGGTGAAGAAGGGCGGCACCGCCATGAAGAACTGGTTCAGAGCGGTGAACAGCGCATCGGCCCGGCCGCCTGCACGGCGGGCGCTCCACATACTCAGAGGAATGCTGACGATCACCGTCAGCGCAAAGGCGAGGAAGCTCAGGCAGAGCGTCAGCCCCAGCTTGGGGGCGATCAGCTGCCCCACCGGAAGATTGTAGTTGTACGAAGTGCCCAGGTTGCCGGTGAAGAACCCGGCCAGCCACTGCCCGTAGCGAACCAGCAGCGGCTGGTTCAGCCCCAGCTGTTCCCGCAGGGCCGCCAGCTTTTCGGGGGTGGCCTCGGTGCCCAGCATGGCCTGTGCCGGGTCGCCGGAGATGAGATCGAAGGCGATGAACGTCAAAAGGGAGACGACCACCATGGTAAACAGAAAAGCCGTCAGCTTTTTCACTGTATATCGCATGGCGTCATCCCCCTTTCGGGTCGGGCGTTCAGCGCCCGCTCATCACTGCACGTAATGGACAGTGGACAGATCCAGAACATAGATGGGATAGAAGTTCAGCCCATCCAGATTGCTGCGCAGGGCAACCAGGTCGGCCAGGTCCTGGATGTACACATTGGCAGCGTTTTCGGTCAGACGGGTCTCCATCTGCTTGTACAGCGCGGTCTGCTCAGCATCGTCGGCAGTGGTCTGTGCCTGGGCAAACAGAGCGTCGTACTCAGGATCGTTGTAGTTGATGAAGTTGTTGGAAGCGGTGGAAGTGAAGCGCTCCAGCAGGGCACGGGCGGTCATGTTGGAAGCATCCACACCCACAACCGTGGCCTGATACTGGCGGCCGGTGTACACATCGCTCAGCCAGCTGGCCCACTCAACGGGCTGGATGGTGGCGTTCACGCCGATGGCCTTCAGCTGCTCCACCAGCACCTGGGCGGTGTCCATATGAGGCTGGTAGTTGCTGGGCACGGTGATGGTCATATCAAAGCCGTTGGGGTAGCCCGCCTCGGTGAGCAGCTCCTTGGCCTTCTCGATGTTCTGGGTGTAGTAGTCGGTCAGCTCCGGCACAAAGTACTTGCCGAAGGCGGGGTACATGCTGGAGCCGATCGCCGCGCCGTGGCCGTCCGCGATCATGTCCATGATCTGCTGCTTGTCCACTGCGTAGCTCAGGGCCTGACGCACGCGCACGTCGTCAAAGGGGGCCACGGCGTTGTTCAGGTACATGGCCTGCACCAGGTTCATGGTGCCCTCCAGCACGTTGAACTGGCTCTGGTCCAGCTGGGCCACCTGGGTGCTGTTCAGGTGAGCGCACAGGTCAATGGCGCCGCTCTGCAGGCTCAGCACCAGGCTGTCGGCGTTCTCGATGATCTTAAAGGTCACCTTGTCCAGCTGGGCGGGGGTGCCCCAGTACTCGTCAAACTTCTCCAGCACAATGCTGTCCTGCGCAGTGCGGGAGACGAACTTGAAGGGGCCGGTGCCCACGGGGGCGGTGTCCTGCTGGTCGTAATCGGCGGGCAGGATGGCGGTGGTGAGGTAAGCCAGGAACTCGTTGTCCGGCGCTTTCAGGGTGATGGCCACGGTCTGGTCATCCACCTTTTCCACCGACTCAATGGCCTTGAAGGCGGAAACCAGAGGCTCGCCGTTGGTGTCATCGGCGCACCGCTGAATGGAATAGACCACATCGTCCGCGGTCACGGTTTCGCCGTTATGGAACTTCACGCCCTGACGCAGGGTGAAGGTGTAGGTTTTCTGGTCGTCCGAGAGGGTGTAGCTCTCGGCAATGGCCGGGGTCAGGTCGCCGTCAGAGGTAGGCTTCATCAGGCCCTCAAACACGTTGAACATGACCTCTTTGGTGCCGGCTGCCACAGCCACATGGGGGTCCAGGCTCTCGTCCAGGTCCTGGGCAATGCCCACGGTGATCTCGTTGGCCTGGGGGGCAGCGCTCTCACTGGCGGAAGAGGCGGCCGCGCTGGAACTGCTGCTGCCGGAGCATCCGCTCAGTACAGCGCACAGCATGGCCGCCGCCAAAGCGGCTGCAAAGATGCGTTTCTTCATTTGTCTTTCTCCTTCTTCATCGCCGCCCTGCCCTTCTGGCAGCGGTCGGCGTGGGAACGGGGCGGCAAATGCCGCCGGTGGACGGCCCCTTTTTGACTGCAAAGCGGGGCCCGGGGCTTGCTGCGCCTTCTCCGCGCAGTCCGTTCAGAGAAGCCTCTGTTCCGGCCGCGCCGTTTTTGCGCAAAAAAGGGCCTTTGGTCTTCGTTATGATCCCAACAGGCCCTGTAAGGCAGTATTGTACACGAATTCTGTTCCAAATGCAAGTCTTTTATTCAAAACGCCCGCCTATGCCCGCCGCGTGCAGACGCCCGTGCGCAAAAAGCCCTTTGCAAAACGCAAAGCGGCGCAGCCCCGAAGGGCCGCGCCGCCTTGGAAAGAACTGTATTGATTTGATTGGTACCCCAAAGAGCGCCGGACCAAACCCAGAAGCGGATGCTTACTGGTTCTTCATCTTAGCGAAGCAGTCGCTGCAGTACACAGGACGATCCTCGCGGGGCTGGAAGGGCACACGGGCAACCTTGCCGCAAGCAGCGCAGGTAGCCTCGTACATGGTGCGGGTGCCGGTGTGAGCGCCGCCATTCTTGCGGGCGTCACGGCAGGCCTTGCAGCGCTGAGGCTCGTTCTCAAAGCCACGGCTGGCGTAGAACTCCTGCTCGCCAGCGGTGAAAACGAACTCCTTGCCGCACTCTTTGCAAACCAAAGTCTTGTCTTCGAACATTGCTAGATATCTCCTCTAGTTTTAGATTTTTGCCCGCGGAAGGATTTCAACCGTTCACCTTTGGCTTTGGGGAACCAACGCTCTGAATGTTAAGCTACTGGGGCATATATACAAAAGCCAATGGCTTTTGGCAAAGGGGTTACGGCAGATTGCGCCGCAGTTTGGCCCGGGCACGGCCCAGGGCATTTTCCACGCTTTTGGTGGTGCGGCCCAGCTGTGCGCCGATGGCAGCATAGCTCAGGCCCTGAAGATACAGACCCAGCACCTGCCGTTCCAGCGGAGAAAGGCGCGCTGCCATGCGGGCCTTCCAGCTGTTGTAGCGCTCCTGCTCAATGGCCTGCTCTTCCGGGCCGGGGGCCGGGGTGCTTTCTTCCAGCGGTACGCTGGTGTTCAGCGGAAGATGTTTTTTGCGGCAGGCCGCCCGTTTTGCAGCCTGCTGCGCGTGCTGAATGCACGCGCCCGCATAGGTTTCAAAAGAAGCATCCCGGCAGGCGTCGTAGCTTTCCAATGCACGGAACAGCCCGATGATGCCTTCCTGCACGGCGTCCTCTAGCTCCATCCCGGGGCCAATGCAGCCTGCTGCGCTGGAGCGAATCATCGGCATCATGTGCGCAAGCACACAGGCCAACGCCGCTTCATCGCCCGCCTGAGCCAGGCCCACCTGTGCGGGAGTAAACTGGGGCACCTTGCCTCACCTGCCAACCTGAACTTTTGAAATCTTATTTATTGTATCGTCATTGTGACGTTTTGTCAATAATTTTTTCAGGTTTGTTTTGTCGAAATTGTTATCCAAAACTCGTCAAAATGACGAAACGAGGCGGGAAAGCCGTCGTTTTTTGCCCGACTGCAAATTTTTTCTTGCGTTGCCCCTGAAAATCGGTTATAATAAGGAAGCATTCATGTTCAATGAGCGTGTGCGCCTTACAACTGAATTAGCCGGTGTGTTGGAATTGGCAGACGAGACGGACTCAAAATCCGTTGATGGTGACATCGTGCGGGTTCGACCCCCGCCACCGGCACCAATCGTACCTAAGTGGTTTTTACCGCTTAGGTACTTTTTATTTTGTGCCGCCTGGCCAGACATAAACCGGAGATGTCTGCCGCGTTGTCTTCCCATATTTTCTGCATCGGGCTACCCCTTTACGGCATATTATGACCCTGCCAGAACTCCTGACAGTGCCGGTAAAACCCGGCAAATTTCAGTTTGGGGATGTACAGCACAGTGCCATCCTCCAGCCACAGTGAAAAATCGCTGCGCCGCAATTCGCTCGATTTTCGAAAATCCCCCGTGCCTCGCGGCACGGGGAATTTTTTTGCGGTGTGCTTTTTCAAATCAAGCGATTCTATTATTTCGGATTGCCTCAGTGTTTCGGTGCCTCTTGAAACGAAAGCGGATGCGTTGCACCATACCATTCACCCAAATAGACATTTCATCGATTCTGTGCTACGATGTTTTTGAATATGCAAGCACAGAATTTACAAAGGAGCAGCCACCATGTCGATTCCCAAATACGACGAAATGTATCGTGCCTTTCTGAATTGTCTGGCAGACGGGCACCCCCATGATTTAAAGGAGATAAAATCCGCCGTCGCCAACAAATTCCGTCTCTCCCCTGCGGAGCGAGAGGTGCTTCTTGCGAGCGGAAAGCAGACTGTTTTTGACAACCGGATTGGCTGGTGCCGGACCTATTTAAAAAAAGCCGGTCTGCTGGAAAGCATTGCACGCGGCAAGTATGTTCTTACTGCTGACGGAAAGCGCGTGTTGTCGGAAAATCCCGCTAAAATCGACAATCTTTACTTGCAGCGGTTTGATTCATTCCGCGCCTTTTTTTCACGCAGTTCAGGCAATGAACATCCTGTAGCTGCCGTTTCCAGCCAAACACCCCAAGACACTTTGGAGGCTGCCTTTCATCAGATAAACTCCGTCCTGGAAGACAATCTGCTCACCGCCATCATGGGGCAATCCCCCGCCTTTTTCGAGCACCTCGTTGTTAAGCTTCTGACGCAAATGGGGTATGGCGGCTCGGCCGAGGATGCCGGAATGGTAATTGGCCAGACCGGAGACGAAGGCATTGACGGCCTGATCCGGGAAGATAAATTGGGCTTCAGCCTGATTTACATCCAGGCCAAGCGTTGGGACCGCGGCACTTCCATCGGGCGCCCGGAAATTCAAAAGTTTGTCGGCGCTTTGGCCGGGCAGGGTGCCTCCAAGGGGCTTTTTATCACAACCGCAAAGTTTACCAAAGAAGCCCGCGAATATGCCAATAAGCAGCATACCGCAAAAATCGTCCTTGTGGATGGCCAAAAGCTTGCAAAATTGATGATCGAATACAATCTGGGCGTCTCCACCGAAACCACGTATCAGGTCAAGCGCATTGACACCGATTTTTTCTCCGATGATTGGGATGCCTAAAAAACGCGCAGAGAGTCCCCCGGCATGGGCCGGGGGACTCTCTGCGTTTACACATTTTTAAGTTTCCGGTCTGCGGTCAGGCCGCCAGCAGGCCCTGTTCCACCAGGAAGTTCCGGGCCACCTCGTTCACGTCACGGCCCTCCACATCCACCTGGTAGGTCATCTGCGCCATCTGTTCGCTGGAGATGCGCCCTTCCAGCAGGTTCATGGCCTGCTCCAGGCCGCGGTCGGCGTACTCGTCCAGCACTTCCTGCCGCACCAGCAGCGTGCCGTTGTACTCCGGGAAGAAGTGCTTATCATCCTCCAGAATCTTCAGCCCGGCCTTGATGTTCAGGCCGTCGGTGGTGTACACCTCCGTCACTTGGAAGCTGCCGTTCTCGATGGCGTTGTACTTCAGGCTGATGTCCACCGAAACTGCATCCTTGAACTTCAGGCCGTAATATGCCACAAAGGGGTTGTACTTCATGCTGCCCTCAGCGGTGAAGAAGTCGTGCTCCGCGCCGAACGCCAGCTGCCCGGCAATGGGCACAAGGTCGCTCACCGTGTTCAGGCCGTACTGCCGGGCCAGCGCTTCAGGCACAGCAATGGCATAGGTGTTGTCCAGCCCGAACTTGCCCAGCATCCGCACACCGTAGCGCTCCATCGCCTGCTGGTTGGCGTAGTCGTACAGGGTCTCGCCCGCCGGGATGTCGGTGGTGTCCTGATGCAGGTAGGTGGTAAGCAGGGTGCCGTCGTAACTCACGATAAAGTCGCAGGAGGGCTGGGCCGCCGTCAGCTCGTTGAAGGCGTTCACCGCGGTCATCTCGTCCTTGATGACCACGCGCAGACCGGTGCGGTCCTCCACCAGCATTTTCACCATGCGGGTCAGCAGCTGCGGCTCGGAGTAGTTCAGGTCGTACACATACAGATCGCCCTTTTCGCCGCCGGTACCGAAGGGCACCAGCAGCACAAAGGCCGCAAGCAGAAGGGCCAGCGGGGCCAGCAGCTTTTTGCGTCCACCGCCGCGGCTGGCGGCGGAGCGCATCCGCTTTTCAAACACGCCCATCAGCACATCCAGCGCCGCGGCGACCACCATCAGCACCAGCGTGGCGGACAGAATGGTTTTCATGTCCTTCAGGCGGATGCCCCGGGTGATAATGCTGCCCAGGCCGCCGCCGCCCACAAAGGCCGCAAACACCGCCGTGCCGATGGCGTTGACCACCGCAATGCGGATGCCGGTAAACATGGTGGGAAACGCCAGCGGCAGCTCCACCATGACCACCCGATAGAGCTTGCTCATGCCCATGCCCCGGGCCGCCTCTTTTACACCGGGGTCCACCTGCTGCAGGCCAAGGCAGGTGTTGCGCACGATGGGCAGCAGCGAATACAGGGTGATGCCCAGAATCACCGTGGCCTTGCCCGCGCCCAGGAACACCATGATGATGCCCAGCAGCGCCAGCGAGGGGATGGTCTGAAGCAAATCCACCACCCGAAGGATCACCGCCCGGGCCTTGGGGTACAGATAGGCCAGCAGGCCCAGCGGCACACCGATGAGAATGGACAGGATGCAGGCGGCCAGCACAATGTAAAGGTGTTCAAAAATCATCGACCAGGTCATTTTCCACCCTCCTTTCGCATTCCCCGGGGCGTGACCTTCTTCTGCAGCAGGTCCACCAGCCACCCAAGCAGAATGGCCAGCAGCGCCGCCGGGATCGCTCCCAGCAGAATGAGGGTGTTGTTGTTGGAGTTGGTGCCCTGGTAAACGAAGTCACCCAGGCCGCCCAGACCGATCATGGAGGCCAGCACCGCCCAGGATACGGTATAAATGGCGGCCATGCGCAGGCCGGCCACGATGGAGGGCATGGCCAGCGGCAGCTCCACCTGAAGCAAGGTCTGCAGGGGCGACATCCCGCAGCCCTTGGCCGCCTCCACATAGCGGCTTTCCACCGCCAGAATGCCGGTGTAGGTGTTTTTCAGCACCGGGAACATGGCATACACCGTCAAAGCCACAATGACTGTGGCGGGCACCATGCCCCACCAGATAAACAGCACACCGATGAACACCAGGCCGGGAATGGTCTGGAACACCGACAGAATGGGCAGCACAATGCCGGACCAGCGGGGCACCCGGGAGAGCAGCACGCCCAGCACCAGGCCCAGCGCAAAGCCGATGGTCACCGACACCAGAACATACCCCAGGTGCACCGCAACCGCCTTTAGCAGCATGGTGCCGTATGTATCAATCAGGTATTTCATTTGGCCTCACCCCACAGGTTTTCGGCCACCGAGCGGGCCACGCTGGTTTTGGTCACGATGCCGGCAATGGTATCGTCCTCCCGCAGAACCACCACGTAGTTTGCGCCGGAATCCAGCAGATAGTCAAAGCTCTCTTTGGCGTCGTCCCCCACCCGGGCCACCCGGGCCGTCTGGCGAATGAGGGGTTCAATGCTTTTCAGGCCCTGCCCCCAGTGGCGGATGTCGCCGATGGACACAATGCCCAGATAGCGCTCGTGCTCGTCCGTCACCAGCAGGGTATCCACGCTGCCGCGGGCCATGCGCTCGGCGCACTCCAGCACGCCGCGGTTTTTCTGCACGCTGAGCACATTGGTGCGCATGAAGCTCTCCACCTTGGAGGGGGCCGGTGCGCCGGGGGCGTGCTTGCCCAAGAAGTCCCGCACCTGCTCGCTGGCCGGATGCTCCAGCATCTCCTCGGGGGAGGCCATCTGCACAATGCGGCCGCCATCCATAAAAATAATGGTGTCGGCCAGCTTCAGGGCCTCGCCCATATCGTGGGTGACGAACACAATGGTCTTGTTCAGCTTCTGCTGCAGGCGCTTTACTTCGTCCTGCAGGTTCTCGCGGGTCATGGGGTCCAGGGCGCTGAAGGGTTCGTCCATCAGCACGATGGAGGGCGAAGCCGCCAGGGCGCGCAGCACGCCGATGCGCTGCTGCTGGCCGCCGGAAAGCTCAGAGGGGTACTTGTCTGCATACTGTTCCATGTTCACCATGGGCAGCATCTCTTTCACGATCTGGTCGCAGCGGGCCTTGTCGTATTTCAAAAGCCGGGGCACCACGCAGATGTTCTGGGCCACCGTCATGTTGGGGAACAGGCCGATCTGCTGGATGACATAGCCGATGTGGCGGCGCAGCTCCACCTTGTCGATCTCATGGATCTCTTTGCCGTCAATGAGAATGCGGCCGCTGTCCGGCTCAATGAGGCGGTTGATGGTTTTCAGCGTGGTGGTTTTGCCGCAGCCGGAGGTACCGATGAGCACCACAAACTGCCCATCCGGAATGGTGAAGTTCAGATCCCGCAGGATCGGTGTTTTGCCGTAGTTCTTGCAGACATGCTCAAATTGAATCATGGGGGCTTCACTCCTTCATTTCAGACTGCTTTTTCGTTATAATTATAACACAGAATTTCCGTCGATTGGATAAATAAATTGTTAAAATTTATCGCGCGGCGCAAATTCTCTCTAGGTCACGCCCTGCAAAAAATTGCGCAGATCGCGCAGTTATCCAATTTTTTCGTGTTCGTTCGGTCAAATTGTCCAAATTGTCCCGGTGCATTGCTCAAACGGCCCGCCCCTGCTATAATGAGGGTAATAAAAAAGGCTCTGGCCGGCGGCCGCGCCTTTGCGCCGCCCGGCAGCCTGCATTCATCCGGAAGGAGTGCTGCTTGTATGAAACTGTTCATCGACACCGCCAACGTGGAAGAAATTCGTACCGCCAGTGAAATGGGTGTCATCGCCGGCGTAACCACCAACCCCAGCCTCATCGCCAAAGAGGGACGGGACTACGCCACCGTGCTGAAGGAGATCGCCGCCATTGTGGACGGGCCCATCAGCGGCGAGGTGAAGGCCACCACCACCGACGCCGCCGAGATGATCGCCGAGGGCGAGGCCATCTATGCCCTGGACCCGGCCCATATGGTCGTGAAAATCCCCATGACCGCCGAGGGCCTGAAGGCCATCAAGGCCCTGAAGGCCAAGGGCATTCCCACCAACTGCACCCTGATTTTCACCGCCAACCAGGCACTGCTGGCGGCCCGGGCCGGTGCGACGTATGTCAGCCCCTTCCTGGGCCGGCTGGACGACATCAGCCAGCCCGGCATTGAGCTGGTGCAGAACATCCACGACATCTTCCTGAACTACCCGGACATCACCACCCAGATCATCGCCGCCAGCGTGCGCAACCCCATCCATGTGACCGACTGCGCCCTGGCCGGAGCCGACATTGCCACGGTGCCCTACAAGGTCATCGAACAGATGCTGCACCACCCCCTCACCGACGCCGGCATTGAAAAGTTCAAGGCCGACTATGTGAAGGTGTTCGGCGAATAAGCCTGATTTTCAAAGCTGCCAAAGCCGCTTTGGAACAAACAAAAAAACGCGGCCCAAACCGATGGGCCGCGCTTTTTCGTACTTTTTGCAATTACAGGAAGTTATTTGTTCTTGTACATTTCCTGATAGTAGTTCTGGTAGTCGCCGCTGGTGATGTGCTCCATCCAGTCCTCATGCTCCAGATACCAGTCAATGGTCTTAACGATACCCACTTCAAAGGTGGTTTCCGGGTACCAGCCCAGCTCCTCCTTGATCTTGGTGGGGTCAATGCCGTAGCGGCGGTCGTGGCCCAGGCGGTCGGCCACATGGCGGATCAGCTCCTCGCTGATGCCCTCATCCTTCAGCCGGTCGTGCAGCTGGGCAATGATGGTTTTCACGATGAAGATGTTGGGCCGCTCGTTGTGGCCGCCCACGTTGTACACCTGGCCGCTGTGGCCGCCGTTGGCCACCATGTCAATGGCCTTGCAGTGGTCCTCCACATACAGCCAGTCGCGAACCTGCATTCCATCGCCGTACACCGGCAGGCTCTTGTGCTGCTTCACGTTGTTGATCATCAGGGGGATCAGCTTTTCCGGGAACTGATAGGGGCCGTAGTTGTTGGAGCAGCGGGTGATGTTCACCGGCATACCGTAGGTGTCGTGATAGGCCATCACGAACAGATCAGCGCTGGCCTTGCTGCTGGAATAGGGGCTGTGGGGGCACAGGGGCGTGGTCTCCATAAAATAGCCGGTTTCGCCCAGGGTGCCGTACACCTCATCGGTGGACACCTGCAGGTACTTCTTGCCCTCTTTCCAGGTGCGGTTCTCCGCATCATACCAGGCGTTCTTGGCGCACTGCAGCAGGTTGACGGTGCCCATCACGTTGCTCTGCACAAAGATTTCCGGGTTGGAGATGCTCCGGTCCACATGGCTCTCGGCGGCAAAGTTGATCACATAATCGAAGTCGTACTGCTCAAACAGGCGGGTGACCAGCTCTTTGTCGCAGATGTCGCCCTGCACGAAGGTGTGGCGCTCATCGCCCTCGCAGTCCTTCAGGTTTTCCAGATTGCCCGCGTAGGTCAGCTTGTCCAGGTTGACCAGCTTGATCTCAGGGTACTTGTTCAGCATATAGTAGACGAAGTTGGTGCCGATAAAACCGGCGCAGCCGGTAACCAGATACGTTTTCATAAATTGTTATGCCTCCGGGCTTTCGTTCTTAAAAAATTCGGTCAGGGCTTCCTGCCAGGGGCGCATTTCGTTGCCCACGGTGCAGGCCAGCATCCGGTTTTCCAGGGCGCTCCAGGCGGGGCGGCTGGCGGCGTCCGGATGGGCAGCCGCATACTCGGCGCTGGTGCAGGGGGCCACCGTGGCCTTCACCCCGGCCAGCCGGATGATCTCGCAGGCAAAATCGTACCAGCTGCACACGCCCTCGCCGGTGCAGTGGTAGGTGCCGTACTCGCTGCTCACCGCCAGTTTCAGCAGGTGGTGGGCCAGGTCGGCGGCGTTGGTGGGGTTGCCCAGCTGGTCGTTCACCACGGTCAGGGCGCCCAGCTTGCGGCCCGCATTCACCATGGTGAACACAAAGTTCTTGCCGGTGTGGCTGTACAGCCAGGCGGTGCGCACCACAAAGCTGCGGGGGCAGAACTGCCGCACATACTGCTCGCCCAGAAGTTTGGTGCGCCCATAGGCGCTCACCGGGGCGGGCAGGGCGCTCTCATCCAGGGGCACGCCGCCGTTCTCTTTGCCGCTGAACACATAATCGGTGGAAACGTGCACCAGTTTTGCGCCCACCTTCTGGGCGGCAATGGCCAGGTTCCGGGGGCCCAGGGCGTTCACCTTAAAGGCATCCTCGGTGTGGCTCTCGCAGCCGTCCACGTTGGTGTAGGCGGCGCAGTTGATGATCACATCCGGCTCCATCCGGCGCACAAAAGCCACAACCTCGTCCCGGTCGGTGATGTCCAGCTCGTCCGCGTCGGTGGGAATGACCTTGGCCGTGCACAGCTTTTCCGGAATCGGCCCGATCTCGGAGCGGCCCTCCTTCAGCTGGCGCAGCAGCTCGGTGCCCAACTGGCCGTGGCTGCCCGTGATCAGAATCTTCATATCCTGTCAGCTCCTTTGTTTCAAAGCGCTCAATACTTCAGCTTGTTGTCCGCCACCTGCTTCAGGTGCTTGCCGTAGGGGCTTTTGCCGTAGCGGGCCGCACTTTCCAGCAGCTTTTCCCGGCTGATCCAGCCGTTTTTGTAGGCGATCTCCTCCGGGGCACTGATTTTGATGCCCTGGCGTTTTTCCACCATGCGCACAAAGTCGGCCGCGTCCACCAGGCTGTCCATGGTGCCGGTGTCCAGCCAGGCAAAGCCACGGCCCAGCAGCTGCACATCCAGGTCGCCCTGCTCCAGATACATGGCGTTCAGGCTGGTAATCTCCAGCTCGCCCCGGGCGCTGGGCTTGACCTGCTTGGCCAATTCCACCACGCGCTTGTCGTAGAAATACAGGCCGGTGATGGCGTAGTTGGATTTCGGTTGTTCGGGCTTTTCCTCCACGCTGATGACCTTGCCGCTGTCGTCAAACTCCACGATGCCGAAACGCTCCGGGTCGCTGACGTAATAGCCGAACACGGTGGCCCGGCTGTTCTTTTCGGCGTTGGCCGCGGCGGCCTTCAGAATGCGGGAGAAGCCGTTGCCGTAGAAGATGTTGTCGCCCAGAACCATGGCGCAGCAATCGTCGCCGATGAACTCCTCGCCCAGCAAAAAGGCCTGAGCCAGGCCGTCCGGGCTGGGCTGCACCTTGTAGGAGAAGTGCACGCCGAACTGGCTGCCGTCGCCCAGCAGGTGCTCAAATCGGGGGGTGTCCTCCGGGGTGGAGATGATGAGAATGTCCTGAATGCCCGCCAGCATCAGGGTGGACAGCGGGTAGTAGATCATGGGCTTGTCGTACACAGGCAGCAGCTGCTTGGACGTGACCATGGTCAGCGGATACAAGCGGGTGCCGGCGCCGCCGGCCAGAATAATGCCTTTCATCGTTTGCGCTCCTTCTGAAGGCGGGCGATGCCCCGGAATATGCAGGGGCGATTGCCCGCTTTCCCCCGCCGGGCCGTTTTGCCCGGCTTTGTTTGTGCCCGGCGCAAAAGCGCCGTTTCGTACTTTGCAGCTTAACACAAAGCGGAGCCGCGCCGCTGTATACAAATCTGGGCCGGGCTTTCCCGGCAGGCAGGGCTAAATCAGACTGGTTCAGCACCAGTGGAAGCCCCACTTTTTAAAATAGAGCATCATGCTGCTCAGCTGGCGGGCAAAGGCCTCCGGCCTGCGGAAAGGCTCCCGGTGCCAGGCGTGAATGGCCCGGAACTGCGGCAGCAGGCACACCCGCCCGCAGCACATGGCCCGCCGGGTAATGTCGGCGTCCTCCACATACATGAAATAGTCTGGGTCAAAGCCGCCGATCTTCTTCATCACATCCGTGCGGATGACGAAAAAGCTGCCGGTGCAGAACTGTATGTCCTGCACTTTGGTCAGGTCCTCATCCAGCATGGTGTAATGGGTGTCAAACCGCTTCAACGGCTCAAAGCCCGGCACCTGGCGCGCCACCAGGCTGGCCACATTGGGCACGCGCCGGGGCAGGTTCTGTTTTTCGCCGGTGGGAAAATACAGCTGGGGGGTGGCCATCACCACATCCGGGTGCTCGTCCATCCAGGCGCACATACCGGTCAGCGTATCCTCTTCCACCAGAATGTCCGGGTTCAGCACAAAGTGGTATTTGCTTTTCAGGCGGGGCAGCACCGTGTTGTGCCCCTTGCCGAAGCCCACATTTTCCGGCAGGCAGATCACCGTCACCGGCTTTTCAAAGCGGGTTCGCTCCAGCTTTTTGCCGGTGCCGTCCGGGCTGGCATTGTCGATTATATACAGATCCACCGGCTGAGATGTATGGCGAAGAATCGAAGCCGCTGCCTGAACAACTTCTTCGTACCCGCCGTAACTCACAATGCTGGCGCTGATCTCTGCCATCTGCCTTCCTCCGGGCTCTGCCGCATATGGGCGGCGTACTTCAGCATTTATTATAACATTTTATCTCTTTGTTCGCAACCGCGCCGCAGCGGCATTTTCCGGGGCGATTCCGTGAAATTCCGGGCCTCCCGGGCCGCGCTTTTTTCCACATACAATCAAGCCGTTGTGGAAAACCAGCCGGACGCCCGTGCAAAAAGCCCGCAGACAGCCCGCCGGAAGTTCCGGCCGGCCGCCCGCGGGCATTCGGTGTTATGGTTGCGCTGAACGCCGCGCGGCGCCGGGCCGGTTCAGGGCAGCTCAGCCGTTCTGCTGGGCCTGGGCCTCTTCCATGGCCTTCTTCTTGGCGGCAATGGCCGCCAGAGCGTCCTTGCGGGACAGGTTGATGCGGCCCTGCTGGTCGATGTCGGTGACCATGACGATCAGCTCATCGCCCACAGCAACCACGTCCTCCACCCGCTCCACGCGCTTGGTGTCCAGCTTGCTGATGTGAACCAGACCCTCCTTGCCCGGGGCGATCTCCACGAAGGCGCCGAAGTTCATCAGGCGGGTCACGCGGCCCTTGTAGATGGCGCCCACCTCCGGGTCCTCCACAATGGTTTTGATGGTGTGGATGGCGCGCTGGGCGTCGTCCTCGTCCACGGCGGACACAAAGACATGGCCGTCCTCTTCCACGTCGATCTTGCAGTTGCACTTGGCGCAGATCTCCTGAATGACCTTGCCGCCCTTGCCGATCACGTCCTTGATCTTATCCACGGGGATGGTCATACCGAACATCTTGGGGGCATACTTGCTCAGCTTGGCCCGCGGCTCAGCGATGCAGGGCTTGATGATCTCATCCAGGATGTACAAGCGGCCCTTGCGGCACTTCTCCAGCGCTTCCTCAATGATGTCGTAGGTCAGGCCGTCGATCTTGATGTCCATCTGAATGGCGGTGATTCCGCGGCGGGTACCGCCCACCTTAAAGTCCATATCGCCGTGGAAGTCCTCCACGCCCTGAATGTCCAGCATGGTCATCCAGCGGTCGCCTTCGGTGATCAGGCCGCAGCTGATGCCGGCCACGGGGGCTTTGATGGGCACGCCTGCGTCCATCAGGGCCAGGGTGCTGCCGCAGATGGAAGCCTGGCTGGTGGAACCGTTGGAGGACAGCACCTCGCTCACCAGACGCAGGGTGTAGGGGAACTCCTCCATGGGGGGAATCACCGGCAGCAGAGCGCGCTCGGCCAGTGCACCGTGGCCGATCTCGCGGCGGCCGGGGCTGCGGGGTGCCCGCGCTTCACCCACCGAGTAGGGCGGGAAGTTGTAGTGATGGATGTACCGCTTGTAAGGTTCGGTGCCCAGATCGTCCATCAGCTGGCTGTCCTTGGTGTTGCCCAGGGTACAGGTGGTCAGCACCTGGGTCTGGCCGCGGGTGAACATACCGCTGCCGTGAACCCGGGGCAGCAGGCCCACCTCCGCCGCCAGAGGACGGATCTCGTTGATGCCGCGGCCGTCCACGCGCTTGCCGTCATCCAGCAGCCAGCGGCGCACCACGTACTTCTGCATCTTGTACATGATCAGCCCAACGGTGGCGTCATCCAGGTCGGGGTATTCGGCCTCCAGCTTGTCCTGAATGGGCAGCAGGCGGGCATCGCGCACGTTCTTGTCGTCGGTGTCCATGGCGGCCTTGAAGTCGTCCAGATATTCGGCGCGGATCTTGGTGAACAGGTCGTAGTCCAGATCCATGCTCACAAAGTCGATCTTCGGCTTGCCGATCTCGGCCACAATGCCGTTGATGAAGGCAATGATCTTCTTGATCTCGCCGTGGGCCATCTTGATGGCCTCCAGCATGGTGGCCTCATCCACCTCGTTGGCGCCCGCCTCGATCATCACGATCTTGTTCATGGTGGCGGCCACCGTCAGCTGCAGGTCGCTGTTCTGGCGCTGCTCCAGCGTGGGGTTCACCACCAGCTGGCCATCCACCAGGCCCATAAACACGCCGCCGATGGGGCCTTTCCAGGGAATTTCACTGATGGACAGGGCGATGGAGGTGCCGATCATACCGGCGATCTCCGGGCTGCAGTCCTGGTCCACGCTCATCACGGTCATGGTCACGCACACATCGTTGCGCATTTCCTTGGGGAACAGCGGGCGAATGGGGCGGTCCACCACACGGCTGGTGAGAATGGCCTTCTCGCCGGGGCGGCCCTCACGGCGCATAAAGCTGCCGGGAATGCGGCCCACCGCGTAGAGCTTTTCCTCAAACTCCACGCTCAAGGGGAAGAAGTCGATGCCCTCGCGGGGCTTCTCGCTCATGGTCACATTGCACAGCACCACGGTCTCGCCGTAGCGCACCAGGCAGCTGCCGTTGGAGAGGCCGCACATCTTGCCGGTCTCCACCACAAAGGGGCGGCCCGCCAGCGTGGTTTCCCACACCCGGTAATTGGGGAAGGTTTCTTTTCTGGAACTGAATTCCAAAGCCATGTGAGTGTTCCTCCTGTTTTTGTTCTTTGACACTATTTGTAGATAGTGTAGCACAAAAAAGCGGATACATTCAACCGGTTTTTTATCAAAAATGCCGTCACTCTTTTGTCTAATCTGCCATGCTCTCCCCCGTTTCGGGTCAAAAAAACGCTGCTCTGCGTCGTTTTTCCCTGCATGGATTTCGCACCGCCGGTTTCTTTTTGGCGTTTGGCCGCTGCCGGGCACCGCACAGCCCCGCCCGTTTGGGCTTTTTTCGTCGGCGCACAAAAAAAGCAGCCGGAAGCCCAAAGGCTTCCGGCTGCTCAAATGCAAAATGCGATTACTTACGCAGACCCAGCTTGGCGATCAGAGCACGGTAGCGCTCCACGTCCTTCTTCTGCAGGTAAGCCAGCAGGTTGCGGCGCTGGCCAACCATCTTCAGCAGGCCACGACGGCTGTGATGGTCGTTGTGGTTGGCAGCCAGATGCTCGTTCAGGTGGTTGATGCGAGCGGTCAGCAGGGCAACCTGCACCTCGGGAGAACCAGTGTCGTTCTCGCTCATACGGTACTGCTCGATGATGGTCTTCTTGGATTCCATAGTTCTAACCTCTTTTTATAAAATTTGCCGTCAGCGCCAGCGGTGGGCAACCGGTCTTCCCTGTTGCAGGGCATACGCCCAAGGCCGGGCCGCGGTATTGGATTTAGTATAGCACATTCTCCCGGCTGCTGCAAGGCATTTTTTGCATTTTGCCGCAAACCGGCCGTTCGGGAATGCCGCCCCGCCCTCAGAACAGGTATTTATCCAGCAGGGCCACGGCCAAAACCACCACAATGGCCGCCTCCAGCACCTTGACCACCAGGTCCATCTGTTTCGCGGTCACCGGCAGGCGGTCGTAGATTTTCTCCTTGCCGTTTTTGAAATTCGGGTCGCCGTTGTCCAGCAGGCCCTTGCGGCGGTGCAGCTCCTGCTGCTCCTGGGCAAGCTGGGCCTGCTGGCGGGCCAGCTCTTCTTCGCGGCGGGCCAGCGCCGCCTCACGCTCTTCCAGCGTCTGGGGAGTTTTTTCGTCCATGGTCTGTTCCTCTTTTGCGCGGATGCGCCGTTTTCACATTGATTTTCGCCCTGCGCGGGCATACGGGGTTCGAGCGGGCCGCAAGCCGCCCTTCTGCCCTGTGCAAAAAGGCCCCCTCTGCCCATTATTATAGAGCAGAGGGGGCCGAACTTGCAAGGAGATGGATTCAATTACTTCTTGGCCAGGTACTTGCGGATATCCATAGCCACAGCCAGGATGATGACCAGGCCCTGCACCAGGTAGGTGTAGCTGGAGTCGATGCCCATGAACTGCAGGGCAACCTTCAGCACCTCAAACACGCAGACGCCGACCAGCACGCCGGGCACGGTGCCCACGCCGCCGGTGGTGGAAACGCCGCCGATGGTGGAAGCCGCGATGGCGTCCAGCTCATAGCCGTAAGCGGTCTGCACGCTGGCACCGCCGGACTTGGCAGCCAGCAGAACGCCGGCCAGGCCGAACATGCAGGAGGCCAGAATGTAGATCTTGATCTTGGTCTTGGGCACGTTCACGCCGGCCACTTCAGCGGCGTTCTCGTTGCCGCCGATGGCGTACATATACTTGCCGTGACGGGTCTTGTTGTACAGGAACCAGAAGCAGATGGCCACAACCACGGCGATCAGAATCAGCACGGGGATGCCCAGGATGCTCTGGGTGGCAATGCCGGTGAAGTCACCGCGCAGGCCGCCGATGGGGTTGGCACCGGTGTAAACCAGGCAAATGCCGTAAACGATCTGCTGCATACCCAGGGTGGCGATGAAGGGCTGCACCTTCAGGTAGCTGACCACCAGGCCGTTCACCAGGCCGAAGATGGCGCAGATGGCGATGACGATGGCAAAGATGGCGAGCAGGGGCAGCTCAGGCATATTGGGGTAGAAACGGCCGGAGTAGCCAGCCTTCTGGGCCAGAATGGCGGCCAGGCAGGCGGCGAAGCCAGCCACACGGCCGGCACTCAGGTCGTTGCCGGTGGTGATCAGGCAGCCGGAAATGCCCAGCGCGATGATGTAGCGGATGGAGATGTTCTTCAGGGTGTTGATCAGGTTGCTGGCGCCGAAGAATTTCGGCTTCATGATGCCCACCGCAATGACGATGACCAGCATCAGGATAATGATGGCGTTGTTCGTGATCCAGCTTCTTACCTTTTTGCCGGAGATTTTCTTGGTATCCTCCACGTTGGACGACCTCCTTAATTAAACTGAGTGGCCAAAGCCATGATGTTTTCCTGGGTGGCTTCCTTGCCGGGGATGAAGCCGGTGACGCGGCCGTCACACATGACCATCACCCGGTCGGACATGCCGATGATCTCGCTCATTTCCGAAGAGATCATGATGATGCTCTTGCCCTGCTTTGCCAGGTCGGCAATGATGCAGTAGATCTCGTACTTCGCGCCCACGTCAATGCCGCGGGTGGGCTCGTCCAGGATGAGCACATCCGGGTTGTTGGCCAGCCAACGGGCGATCAGCACCTTCTGCTGGTTGCCGCCAGACAGGCTGCGAATGGCCGTTTTGGGGCTGGGCACCTTGATGGCCATCTTTTCCTTATTTTCCTGCACCAGGTCCACAATGGCCTTGTTGTCCAGCATAATGCCGCCCTTCAGGTAGTGGTCCAGGCTGGAAATGGAGATGTTGTCGGCCACGCTCAGCACGCCCATGATACCGGTGGCGCGCCGGTCCTCCGTCAGCAGGGCAATGCCCTTCTTGATGGCGTCGGCCGGGCGATGGATCTGGATCTCCTGGCCCTTGTAGGTAACCTTGCCCTCGGTGTGGGCACGGATGCCGAACACACCTTCCATCAGCTCGGTACGCTGGGCGCCCACCAGACCGGCCACGCCCAGAATCTCGCCCTTGTGCAGCTCAAAGCTGCAGTTGCGGAAGCTGCGGGGGTGAATGGAGGTGAAGTTCTCCACCTTCAGCACCACTTCGTCGCTGGGCTTGTTCTCGCGCACGGGGTACAGGTTGGTCAGCTCACGGCCTACCATCTTGGTGATGATGAAGTCGGTGGTCAGGCCCTCGCAGTCCCAGGTGCCGATGTACTGGCCATCGCGCATGATGGTCACTTCATCGGAAATGCGCAGGATCTCGTCCATCTTATGGCTGATGTAGACGATGGAAACGCCTTCCTTTTTCAGATCCTCAATGATGCGGAACAGCGCCTCAACCTCGTTGGAGGTCAGCGAAGAGGTGGGCTCGTCCAGAATCAGCACCTTGCAGTTGGCGCTGACGGCCTTGGCGATTTCCACCGACTGCATCTGCGACACGCTCAGCTCGCCCAGCTTCTGCTTGGGGTCAAAGTTCATGCGCACCCGCTTCAGCAGGGCGGCGGTGTCCTCATACATTTTTTCATGATCCACCACCGTGAAGGGACCGAATTTCTTGGTGGGGTAGCGGCCAAGATAGATGTTTTCTGCCACACTGCGGGCGGGCACAGGCTGAAGCTCCTGGTGCACCATGGCGATGCCCTTGCTCAGCGCGTCCAGGGGGTCGGTGATGTTCACCTTCTCGCCCTCGTAGTAGATCTCGCCCTCATCCATCTTGTAAATGCCGAACATACATTTCATCAGCGTGGACTTGCCTGCGCCGTTTTCGCCCATCAGCGCATGCACATGTCCGGGCTTCAGTTGGAGCTGGGCATGGTCCAGCGCCTTCACACCAGGGAAGGTTTTGACCACGCCTTTCATCTCCAAGCGGTACTCTGACATAGAGTTGGGCCTCCTTTTCATTGGTTTGCCGTTTGCATTGCCTTGCGGCGTTGCCGCGCCGTTCATGGTTTTGTGCCTCGGCACCGCAGCTGCGGCACCTGTGAACAAAGCGGCTTCGCCTTGTGATTCCCCCATTTGGCCGGGGTGCTCGTCCCTCCGGCCGGTTTGCAGGAGGTCCTTCGCAATCCTTGGAAACCCGTTTTTATCGCAGCAAAAACAGATTTCTCTTTTCCCTACGCGGCCCGTATGCCGCGAAAGAGCACTTTGTCACCACAGTGTGAACAAGCAGCCCACCCGAAAAATTGCGTGCGCAGGCGAACTGGCCCACGCACGCAATCTTTCAAGCAATGATCACACCCGCGGTCTCCGTGTGTTTACTTGCCCTTTTCAGCTGGTTCTTACTTAATGTAGTTAGCAGCGTTCTCGGGAGTAACCTTCACGTAGTCAATGGTGTAGTTCTTCTCGTTGGCCTCGCCCTTCAGGTAACGGACAGCAGCGTCAACAGCGGTCTGGGCCTGGCTCACATCGTCGTTCAGAACGGTGCCGGTCATGCGGCCGTCGGCAACAGCCTGCACAGCCTCTTCCAGAGCGTCAACACCCACCAGGTAGATGTTCTCGCCAACCTTGCGGCCGGCAGCCTCGATGGCCTGCAGGGCGCCCATAGCCATAGCGTCGTTGTTGCAGAAGATCACGTCAACTTCGTCGTTGAACTGGCTCAGAACGTTGGCAGCATTCTCCTGGCCCTTGGTCTGATCCCAGTCAGCGCGCTGCTCGTACAGCTTGTTGACCTTCAGGCCGGCATCCTCCAGAGCCTTGATGGAGTACTCGGTGCGGTACTGAGCATCCACGTTCTCGGGGTCGCCCATGATCATGGCGTAATCAACGACACCGTTGCCGTTGAAGTCGCCCTTGTTCTCGGTAGCAGCGATGATCTCGCCCTGGAAGGTGCCGGACTGACGGGCGTCAGCGCCAACGTAGCAGCACTTGTCGTACAGGGCCAGGTCCTCAGCGGTGGGCTCACGGTTGATGAACACCACGGGGATGTCAGCAGCCTTGGCCTTCTCGATGATGGTGGAAGCGGAGGTGGACTGCACCAGGTTGACGATCAGCACGTCAACACCCTCAGCGATGAAGCTGTCGATCTGCTCGGTCTGCTTGGCCTGGTCGTTGGCACCATCAACGATGGTGAAGTTGGTGCCTTCCTTGTAGCCCAGGGCTTCCAGGTCGGCCTTGATGTCGTTGCGGTACAGGGTCATGAAGTTATCAGCGAACTGATAGATGCAGACGCCGATCTTGACGTCGCTGGAAGCAGCCTCGGAAGAAGCAGCCTCGGAACCCGCCTCAGAAGAAGCGGCGCTGGAAGAAGCGCTGCCGCCGCAAGCCACCATAGAGATGGACATTGCAGCTACCAGCAGAAGTGCAAGCAGTTTTTTCATGTGAATCCTCTCCTTATTTCTGTTGTGCTTATTCACGCTCACCCAAAACCCGGCCCTCGCATAGGAGGGTACGCCGCTGCGGCAGGCCTGAACACCTGCCGCCCAAGACGGCCCGCTTTGCTCCGGCCGTTTTTTGAGCAGAACCACATTCCTGCCCCCGCCGTTTGGCACCGGCGGCCGCCCGCAAGCCCTTCGGCTTGTGCAACGGGAGAAAAGGCTCTTTTTTCTCTTTGAAAACTTCGTCACTTTTCACAACAAATGGAAAATCGGGGACTGCGTACGGTGATTCTGTTTTCTCTTTGCAGTTATGATATTAACATTGCCATTAGAAAAAGTCAACAAAATTGTGGAATTTGAAATCGTTTTTTTACTACTATTCACAATTTTTGTGCAACACGCAACAAACGTACTCCGCAAATTTGTGCAACATTCATGTAGGCTTCGGCGCCCGCTAAATCCTACTATTTTATGGACTATTCACTCATTCGTACTTTAACGTTTGTACAAAAGTGTCATTCATCCATTCTTTTTCAGCATGCTGCACAACTAAATCGTAGACGGCTTGTCTATTTTGCGCTGTTCGCGGCTGCATCCTGCGGCCGGTCCGCCCCATTGCATTTTTTTGTTTCGCCTATGGCCTTTTTTGCGGTTTTCCCCGCGGGCTTTGTTCTGCCGGGGCAGAATCCGCGCCGTCAGCGCTGTAAACCGCGAAACCGCTGGTGCCTTTTCGGCAAAATGCACCGCCTTTGGCTCAGGCCAGCCCCTCCGGCCCGAAAAAGCGCAGGATCTCCTGCCGGGCGGCCTCGGGCGAATCGGAACCATGGATGAGGTTCCGGGTGGTGGAGGCAGCATAATCGCCCCGGATGGTGCCCGGCACCGCCTTTTCAAAGGCCGTGGGCCCCATCAGCTGGCGCACGCCCTGAATGGCCTGCTCCCCTTCCACCACCATGGCCACCACCGGGCCGCTGGTCATATACTCCACCGTGGCGGGGAAATAGGGCTTGTCCGCAATGTGGGCGTAGTGCTCCCGCAGGATGGCTTCGTCCAGCTGCATGGTTTTCATGGCGTCAATGCGGTAGCCTCTGCGCTCAATGCGGGCGATGATCTGCCCGGCGATCCCCCTTTGCAGGGCATCCGGCTTCAACATAACATAAGTACGCTCAATGGCCATGGTCTTGTCCTTTCTTTTGGGCCGGGCTTTGCCCCGGCATTTCCTGAATGCAGCACAGGCGGCCCTGCCCGGGCCGTTTTTCCGGCTGCGTTTTCATTATAGCAGAAGCGAACCGCTGTTTCTCAGGAAATCCGTCGCTTTTTCCCGAGCGACTTTTTTGTTTTGTCCCTTGACAGATCGGGCTTGACAAAGTATGAAATCGGACTTATAATCAGCACTTGTGCCCTTTTCGAGTATGAAATCAGACTTGTTTCACCAAGTCGGGCACCCGGCGGCCCGCGGTCTGCCACGGCCCGACCTGCTTTGATTCGAGTTTTGATTCAATCGTAAATTTCAGCCTGTACATTACAAAAGGAGAACCTCATGGAATTTTCCACCGGCCAGCCCCTGGCCGAATACAACCGCATTTATAAGGAGACCGATCAGCTTTACCACAACCTTGCCCTGCGGATGGGCTTGGCGGACAGTGAACTGGTCATCCTTTACACCCTTGCCCTCTCCGGAGACGGCTGCCTTCAGCGGGACATTGTGGGCAACGCCTGCCTGAGCAAGCAGACCGTCAACTCCGCCACCCGCCGGATGGTGCGCCAGGGGCTGCTCACCCTCACCCCCGGCAAAGGCCGTGAGATGCGGATGCACCTCACCGAGGCCGGCCGCCAGCTGGCCGCGCGCACAGTGCTGCCCCTGGCCCGGGCCGAACAGGCGGCCATTAACGCCCTCACCGGGGAGGAGCTGCAAACCTATCTGGCCCTCTCCCGCAAACTGCTGGAGCAGCTGCGCCGCACCACCGCCGAACTTTGAGCGCGGGGTTTTCTTCCGCCCTGCCCCGGCTTTTCCGCAATTTCGTTTTCATTTCTTTTCTTAATATAAGTTCATAAGTGATTAAGGAGTTTCACCCATGAAGATCCAGCTTTCCGACCATTTCTCTTACGGGCGGCTACTGCGCTTTGTGCTGCCCTCCATCGTGATGATGATCATCACCTCCATTTACAGTGTGGTGGACGGCCTGTTCGTCTCCAACTACGTGGGCACCGTGCCCTTCGCCGCCCTGAATCTGGTGTACCCCATGCTGATGGGCCTTTCGGCCCTGGGCTTTATGATGGGCACCGGCGGCAGCGCACTGGTTTCCAAAACGCTGGGCCAGGGCGACAAGGCCCGGGCCAACCGCTATTTCTCCATGATCGTTTACGCCACCCTGCTCACCGGCATCGTGCTGGCGTTTCTGGCCTTTGTGTTCATGCGGCCCCTGTCCGTTCTGCTGGGTGCCAAGGGCGAGGCCATGATCGCCGACTGCGTGCTGTACGGCCGCATCAACCTGCTGGCCCTGCCCGCCTTCATGCTGCAGGTCAGCTTCCAGAGCTTCCTCGTCACCGCGGAAAAGCCCCGGCTGGGGCTGGTGCTCTCCCTCTCCGCCGGTGTAACCAACATGGTGCTGGACTTTCTGCTGGTGGGCGTGCTCCGGTTCGGGCTGGTCGGTGCCGCCTGGGCCACGGCCATCAGCCAGATGGTGGGCGGCTTTCTGCCCTTCTTTTACTTTTTGAGCTCCAAGAACAGCAGCCTGCTGCATCTGGGCAAGCCCTCGCTGGACGTGAAAGCTCTGGTCATCACCTGCACCAACGGCTCGTCGGAGCTGATGAGCAACCTGGCCTCTTCGCTGGTCTCGGTGCTGTACAACTTCCGCCTGATGGCGCTGGCCGGTGAAAACGGCGTGGCGGCCTACGGCGTGATCATGTACGTCAACTTCATCTTTGCCGCCATTTTTATGGGCTACGCCATCGGCAGTGCCCCGGTGGTGGGCTACCATTACGGGGCCGAGCACCACGACGAGCTGAAGAGTCTGCTGGGCAAAAGCCTGCGGCTGGTGGCCGTTGCCGGGCTGGTGCTCACCGCCCTGTCGGAGCTGCTGGCCCGCCCGCTCACCCAGATCTTCGTGGGCTACGACCCGGAGCTGTGGGCCTTCACCTGCCACGGCTTCCAGCTGTATTCCCTCTCCTTCCTGTTCAGCGGCTTCAACGTGTTCGGCTCCTCCTTCTTCACGGCGCTGAACAACGGTCTGGTGTCCGCCGGCATTTCCTTCTCCCGCACGCTGCTGTTCCAGGTGGCGGCGGTGCTGCTGCTGCCGCTGGTTCTGGGGGTAGACGGCATCTGGCTGGCCATTACGGTGGCCGAGCTGCTGTGCCTGCTGGTGACGGTGAGCTGCCTGGTGAAGCTGCGCGGCCGGTATCACTACGCCTAAACCGGGCGGATGCACCCAAATATGCCCGATTTCTTGAGAGATTTTTTAGCAAAACCGAAAATCTCTGTGCTTCCTCTTACACAGCGGCCCGCTTGTGTGCTATACTGGGCAGCACAACCCAATTGAAGTACGAATTTGAGATGAAAATGGTAGTGAGATGGCGCATACGCGCGATCGTAACGAAAGTTATGGTTGCCCGCGCAGTCTCACTGCCATTTTTTGCGTTGAAAGGAGAACGTAGTATGCCCAAAACCAAATTTCAGGAAGTCGTGTTCACCATTCTCATGGTCTTTGTCATGGTGTACGCCATGATCTGCTACAACATTTCGCTGAACATCGGCGGCATGACCAACGCCGTGTTCCTCATGGCTTTCCACGAGCTGGTCATCATGGGGCCTGCCGCCTTTGTGCTGGACTTCTTTTTCTTTGGCAGCCTGTCCAAGAAGCTGGCCTTCCGGGTGGTGGACCCCCGTCAGGACCGGCCCATCTTTGTGATTCTGGCCATCTCCTCCATCACGGTTTGCCTGATGTGCCCCAGCATGAGCCTGATTGCCACCCTGCTGTTCAAGAATGCGGGCAGCCAGCTGGTGGCCGTGTGGCTGCAGACCACCGCCATGAACTTCCCCATGGCCTTCTTCTGGCAGATCTTCTTCGCCGGCCCTCTGGTGCGCGCCGTGTTCGGCCAGCTGTTCCGCGAAAAGGAGTCTCAGGTGCTGCAGGAAGAGGAAGCCTATCTGGAGGGCGGCGCCGCCCGGTAAGCGGCCCTTTTCTCCGCCCTTTTCCCCATGCGTTCTGAGCCTTTGCTCTGAACCTCTTCAACAAACCCCAAACGCCGCAAAAAAGCGCTGCCCCATGTTCCGGTTCGCACCGGTTGCATGGGGCAGCGCTTATTTGATTGCGTTCGTTTCGGCCTGCGGCTTTGCTGTTTTAAGGCAAAGAACGCTTACCGCATCTCGGCGCCCTTCTTGAACTTCAGGTCGCTGACGATCTTCTTCATGGCGCGGTCCACCTCGGCAGGCTCCAGCTCCTTATCGGGGGCAGCCAGCACCAGCGAGAAGGCCATGCTCTTCTTATCCTTGCCCAGGGCCTCACTGCGGTAGATGTCGAACAGCTGCACCTCCTGCACCAGTTTGCTGGCACTGCGGATGGTGTCGGTCAGCTCGCCGCAGCTCACGGCCTCGTCGCACACCACGGCGATGTCTCGCTTGGCAGGGGTGAAGGCGCTGATGGGCTGATAGCGGATGTCGGCCGCGAAGCACTCGGCCAGAGTCTTCCAGTCCAGCTCAGCCAGATAGATGTTCTGGCTGTCCTTCTCGTCCTTGGCGATCTTCAGCTCGCCGGTGATCTCGTTGGCCAGCTTGCCGAACACGCCCAGCTTCTTGCCATTGCACAGCACCTCGGCGCTGATGCCGGGATGCAGCCAGCACACCTGCGCACGCTGGTACTCGAAGTGCAGGCCGAAGGCGGCGGCCAGCCCTTCCAGCGCACCCTTCACGGTGAAGAAATCCTCGCTGGGGCCAAAGGCGCCCAGAGCCAGCGTCAGCCGCTCGTCGGGGAAGTCGTTCAGGGGCAGGCTCTTGGGCCGGTACACGTTGGACAGCTCAAACAGGCGGCCCTCGGCGTTGCCCTTCTTCAGGTTGTCCACGATCACGTTCAGCATACTGGGGGCCAGCGTGGTGCGCATGATGGACAGGTTCTCGCTGATGGGGTTCATGATGCGGATGGCCTGCCGCTCCGGCGCGTCCGGCGCAAAGTGCAGCATATCCAGATCCGACACTGCGTAGAAGGCCAGGGTGGAGGCCTCGTAGAAGCCCTGGGCCGCCATCACCCGCTTCAGCTTCAGCTGCTGGCGCTGGCTGCGGTTCAGGCCGCCGCTGGTCACGGCGGCGCTCTTCAGGAAGGTGGGCACAATGTGGTCATAGCCGTATTCCCGGATGACCTCCTCGGCCAGGTCGGCAAAGCCGTCCACGTCCTCCCGGTAGCGGGGCACCAGCACGGTCAGCTCATCGCCGTCCCGGGTCACGCCGAAGTCCAGCCGGGTGAGGATCTCCACAATGGTCTCGGTGGGCACGGTGATGCCCAGCACGCTGTTGATGCGGCTGGCCGTGGTGCGAATGACCTTCTCGGCCCGGTCCTCACTGGCGGCGCAGTCAAAGCAGGTGGGGGTAATGTCGCCGCAGCCCAGCTCCTGAATCAGGTGCAGCGCGCGGTTCATGCCCAGCTCGGTGCTGTACTGATCCACGCCCTTTTCGTAGCGGGCGCTGGAGTCGCTGTTCTGGCCCAAAGCGCGGCTGGTTTTGCGCACGCTGTCGCGGGCGAAGGTGGCGCACTCAAACAGCAGCTCGCTGGTGCCCTCGGTGATCTCGCTGTTCAGGCCGCCCATGATGCCGGCCAAAGCCACGGGCTTCTCGGCATCGCAGATGACCAGATTGTTGGGGTTCAGCTTGAACTCCTTCTCGTCCAGCGTGGTGATGGTCTCGCCCTCCTGGGCACGGCGCACCACAATGCTGCGGCCAGCCACCGTGGTCAGGTCAAAGGCGTGCATGGGCTGGCCGATCTCCAGCAGCACGTGGTTGGTGATGTCCACCACGTTGCTGATGCTGCGCAGGCCCATCAGCGCCAGATGCTTCTTCATCCAGCGGGGGCTTTCGCCGGTGCGCAGGTTGCGCACATAGTGAGCCAGATACCGGGGGCACAGATCGGGGGCTTCCACCTGAACCGAAATGCTCTCGTCCGGCTCGCCGGTGACGGTGTAGTCGGTGGCGGGCATCTTCACGGGCTTGCCCAGAATGGCGGCTACCTCGCGGGCCATGCCCAGAATGGACTGGCAGTCGGGCCGGTTGGCGGTGACGGCAATGTCAAACACCCAGTCGTTCAAGCCCACGGTCTCGCAGATGTCCTGGCCCAGAGGGGTGTCCTCGGGCAGGATCAACAGGCCGTACACGTCGGCGCCGGGATAGAAATCGTCGTTGATGCCCAGCTCCTGGCCGGAGCACATCATGCCGTTGGACTCCACGCCGTGCATCTTGCGCTTTTTGATGGTGATGCCGCCGGGCAGGGTTGCGCCGTCCAGCGCCACGGGCACGATGGCCCCCTCAAAGATGTTGGGCGCGCCGGTGGTGATGGCCAGGTCATGGCCGTACTCGTCGCCGCAGTCCACCCGGCACAGGTTCAGGTGGTCGGTGCCCTCCTGCTTTTCGATGTGCACCAGCTTGCCGGTGACCACCTTGGAAATTCCGGCGGAGAGGTCGATCAGCTCCTCCACCTCAAAGCCGCAGCTGAACAGCTTGTCCTGCAGCTGCTGGGGGGTGATGTCAATGTCTACAAATTCTTTCAGCCAGCTGAATGGTACTTTCATGGTCGTGCCCCTCCTTACTCTTGGAACTGCTTGAGGAAACGCAGATCGTTCTCAAACAGCAGGCCCATGTTGTTGATGCCGTATTTCAGCATGGCGATGCGCTCGATGCCGATGCCGAAGGCAAAGCCGGAATACTCGTCCGGGTCGATGTTGCAGTTGGCCAGCACCTTGCGGTTGACCACGCCGCCGCCCAGAACCTCGATCCAGCCGGTGCCCTTGCACAGGCTGCATCCGCAGCCGCCGCATTCAAAGCAGCTCACGTCCACCTCCACGCTGGGTTCGGTGAAGGGGAAGTAGGAGGGGCGCAGGCGGGTGCGGGTGCCCTCGCCGAACAGCGCCTGCACCAGCTTGTCCAGCATGCCCTGCAGATCGCACAGGGTGATGCCCTTATCCACCACAAGGCCCTCCATCTGATGGAACATGGGGCTGTGGGTAGCGTCGGAGTCCGAACGGAACACGCGGCCGGGAGAGAGGATCTTGATGGGCGGGCGCATCTCGTCCATGGCGCGGATCTGGCCGTTTGAGGTCTGGGTGCGCAGCAGCAGGTCGCCGCTCAGGTAGAAGGTGTCCTGCATATCCCGGGCAGGATGGTCCTTGGGCACATTCAGGCGGGTGAAGTTGTGGGCGTCGTCGTCGATCTCAGGGGCCTCGTACACGGCAAAGCCCATGCCGGCAAAGATGTCGATGATCTCCTGCTTCACCAGGGTGATGGGGTGCAGGCTGCCTGCATTGCGCAGCTTGGCGGGCAGGGTGATGTCCACTGCCTCGGCGGCGTTGCGGGCGGCCAGCTCTTCGGCCTTGATGCGGGCGGCGGCGGCCTCATACTCGGCCTCCACCTTGCCCTTGAATTCGTTGATGATCTTACCGGCGGCCGGGCGTTCCTCCTTGGGAACGGTGCGCAGCTGCTTCATCAGGCCGGGGACCTTGCCGTTCTTGCTCAGGTACTCCTGCCAGAAGGCGGCCAGGCTCTCGCTGCTGGTCACACCGGCGAGGCTGGCATCCACCTGGGCGGCCAGTTCTTCGATGATTTTCTGCATCTTAATGCTGCTCCTTTCTTACTTTCCGGGGCAGGGCAAAGAAAAAAAGCCCCGTCCCTCTCGCTGACACGGAAGGGACGAAGCCATTGATATGCTCCGCGGTACCACCCAAATTCCACACCGCAGCTGCGTTTCAGCGGGCGTGGCACTTCTGACGCCTGTAACGGGGCGAACCCGTCCCACACTACTGAGCCTGTTTGCAGGCCGTTGGCATGAGCCGCTCGGAAGTGAACTTCCACGCCGCGCTTTTCGGGGGCTTTTTCAGCCGGTGAGGCCCCTCTCTTGGCCAAAGCGTGCGGCGTGTACTCTCTTCGTCAATGCGTTTTACCGTTTGGTCGGTAAGTTTCATGATAGCACACCCCGCGCCGGTTTGCAAGGGGGTACCCGGCGGCGGAAGGCAAAAATCGGCCCCGCGGCCGCCGGGTTCGACATTTTCGTTCCCCGTTCCTCTTTTTCGTTGTCAATTCGCAGTGCATCCTCTATAATATTAAGGTATCACTTCTATAAAAACGAGGAATCGACCATGCTGCATGTCTCCGAAGATACCTTTTATGCCGATCTGCTTCAGTTTGACCAGCCCATGCCCCAGCTGCGCGTCATGCAGGCGCTGGAGCAGGACATTCTAGTTCTGCTGCGCTCCGCCCGCATGGCCAGTGCCGGCGACAGTGCCGATACGCTGGGCGCGGACGCGGGGGACCTTTTGCTGGCCGTGGAGATGGATTACTACAAATACCTGCCGGTCTATGCGTCCGACCCGTCCTATCAGGACGGTGATCACCGGGAGGCCTCGCTGCGGCACCTGTTCAAATGCCGCCGGATGGACCATCTGCGCCGCCAGATGCGCCAGCAGCAGTACATCGGCTACCATCTGGAGGACCCTCTGGGCGATGAGGACGGCGGCACCCGCGGCAGCCTGCTGGCCGACCCAGCGCTCAGCGACCCGGCCGACCTGCTGGAGCACCGCCAGCCTCTCACGCAGGAGGATCTGGTGTGGCAGGTGCTGGCCTGCTACTGCGCCGTGAACACCGCCCCCCAGAACCTGATCGCCTTTTTGTACAAGACCTTCTGCAGCAGCCACAGCAGCACCACCGTGCGGGAGGATAAAACCAGCCGAAGCGGCGCAGTAAAGAAAACCGCCGCGGACTTGAACGGCCGCACCTGTGCCGATGCGCTGGAGTACACCCGCCAATGCATCGGCGCCGCCCTGAACAAGGACGTGCCCCGGGAATGCATGGCCGCTCTGTATCGGCGGGTGGAGGGGCCGCTGGGCGATGAAATTCTGGACCTGACGCCCCGGGCCATCACCGAGCGGGGCAGCTGGATCGCCGGCCGCACCCAGGCCGACATTGAACGGCTCACCGGCCGCACCAAAAAATGATCCCCGGCCGACATTTGCGCTGCCCGCGCGATACAGAATACAGTCAAAGCCGTTTGCAGGCGGCTTATGATACCGAGCGCACCGGGCTGTAATATGCTTCCCGCGCTCCACGGAGGTTTTATTGTATGAACGAGCACATTTCCTTTGAAGAAATGGAGCAATTTTTATCCGCCACGGCGGTCACCCCGCAGTTTCTGGCCCAGTGTGCCAAAATTCAAAAGCATCTGGCTGCGTGCCCCCAGTGCGCCCAGCAGTACAAGGCCATGCTGGAGGTTTCCCGCCTGCCCCTGGAGGCCCTGGCCGAAGAAGCGGCCGCCCAGCCGGAAGAGCAGACCCGCTGACCGCCTGGCCCATGTTTCATTCTGAAGAAAGGAGCCGGCCCATGCCCAGCACCATTCTGCATCTGTTTCTGCCGGACCGCCCCCGGGATGACGAAGGCCGCTCGCCCGCGCGGCAGCTGGCCCATCTTCTGGGGGTGGAGGCTTCCGGCCTTCTGACCCTTCTGGAGGAGAGCGACACCGCCCTTACCTTCTGCGCCCAGGCGGAAACTGCCCCGGCCCGGACGGCCCTGCGCACCCTGCTGGAGGCGCACCTGCCCCAGCTTCCCCCGGAACTGTACATGATTCAGGCCTACCCGTCCCCCGAAGAGCCTGCCGCCCAGCGGAACGACGCCGCCGAAACCCCGCTGAACGAGGACAATCTGCCCGACGAGCCGAAGTCCGAGGACACCGCCGCCCCCCGGCCCAACCCCAGAGACAGTGCCACGGACGATGACAACGACGAGGCCATTCTGCCGGATCTGACGGCCCGCACGCTGGCGGAGATCGACGGTCTGGTGGGAATGCAGGAATTCAAAGAGCTGGCCCATGAGATCGCCACCGTGGCCCCGCAGGTGCGGCGGCACGGCAGCTACCGCTCCTTCGCCAGCCAGACCTACCTGTTCGTGTGCAACGAGGGTGACGGCCTGACCACCTGCCTGAAGCAGCTGTGCCGCCTGCTGGACGCCTGCGAGCTGTTCCAGACCGGCAGCGCCCAGCACCGCCTCACCGAGGCTGCCTTCCCCTACCCCCGGGGCAAGGAGGGCCTGAAAGAGCCTTCGCTGCCCATGACGGCCCCCGGCGCGGAGCCGCTCATCTGTCTGGACATCAGCGAGTGGGTGGGCCACACCGGCGAACCCACGTTCCGCCGCTGGCTGATGAAGCTGATGCAGCAGCAGAACGGGCGGATCCTCGCCTTTCACATCCCCTATGTGGAGCAGCGGGTGCTGCAAATCACCCTGCTGGACCTGGCCGACCTGAGCTTTGTACGGCCGGTGGTGCTGGACCCCCACCCCATGGACGAGCTGGTGGCCATCAGCCGGACTTTTCTGGAAAAGAACGGCTTCACGCTGGACGAGGACGCCGACAGCCTGCTGGAGCAGCGCATTCTGGCCGAAAAGAGCGATGGCCATTTTTACGGCATGAACACCCTGAGCAAGATGGCCCACGAGATGATCTACCGCAAGCTGCTGTACAACAGCCGCCACGGCCTGACCAACTCGCTGATTCAGGCCGATCAGGTGAGTGGCTTTGTGCCCGCCGAGGCCTCGGCCACCGCCGCCGAGATGCTGGCCGGGCTGGATGGGCTGGAAAACGTGCGCAGCCAGCTGAACGACGTGGTGGAGCAGATCGTGTATGCCCGGCAGAACGGCATGAGCCCGCCCTGCATCCATATGCGCTTTGTGGGCAGCCCCGGAACCGGCAAGACCACGGTGGCCCGCATTCTGGGCAAAATGCTGAAGGAGGCCGGCGTTCTGCGCAACGGCGGCTTTGTGGAGATTCACGGCCGGGATCTGTGCGGCCAGTATGTGGGCCACACCGCCCCCCGCACCGAGAGCTTTGTGCGGGACGCGCTGGGCTCGGTGCTGTTTGTGGACGAGGCCTATTCCCTCTTCCGGCAGGAGGGCGACGGGCGCGACTTCGGCCAGGAGGCCATTGATACCCTCATCACCTGCATGGAAAACTACCGGGACGACCTGGTGGTGATCTTTGCCGGGTACCCGGACGAGATGGATCGCCTGATGAAGGCCAACGCCGGCCTTGCCAGCCGGATGCCCTACGAGATCCGGTTCGCCAACTACGGGCGGGACGAGCTGTGCCGCATTTTCCTGCATCTGGCCCGGGTCAATTTTGAGTGCTCTGAGGCCTTCTGCGCCGCCGTGCAGAGCTATTTTGACGCCCTGCCGGACAAGCTGCTGGGGGCTAAGGGCTTCAGCAACGCCCGGTTTGTGCGCAACCTGTACGAGCGCACCTGGGGCAAGGCCCTCACCCGCAGCCGCCTGGGCGGCAGCCTGACCCTCACCCCCGAGGACCTGGCCAACGCCGGGCGGGAGCTGAGCGTGGAAGTGCGCCAGCGCTCCCCCATCGGCTTCGGCCACTGAACCACACCGGAAAGGAGCATCCCCATGCCGAAAACCGTCACTGTTTCCGCCGCCCTCATCTGTAAGGACGGGCGCTTTCTCGTTGGGCAGCGCCCCGCCCACAAGGCCCGCGGCCTTTTGTGGGAATTTGTGGGCGGCAAGCTGGAGCCGGGCGAGACCGGCCCCGAGGCGCTGACCCGGGAATGCCGGGAAGAGCTGGGCGTGACCGTGGCCGTCGGCCCCCTGTACACCCGCCTGACCCACACCTACCCGGACCTGACGGTGGAGCTGCTGCTCTACCAGGCCGCCATTGCCGAGGGCACGCCCCGCCTGCTGGAGCACGCGGCCCTTCGCTGGGTGGCCGTGGACGAGCTGGAGCAGTACGCCTTCTGCCCCGCAGACGCCCCCATTCTGGAGCGTCTGCGCGCCGAAGGGCTGCCGCCGGAATTTTTGCCGGCGCCGTAATGCCCCTGCAAAAAAACACAGAAAAAACGCCCCATGCGGACCCGCGTTGTGCCGGGTTCTGCATGGGGCATTTTGGGTTTTCGACCGCGCTTCAGCTGCCCGCCGGGCGGCTGGCGGGCGGCTTCAGGCTCGGGTTAAAGGCGTAGAAGTTCTTCTCGTTCAGCTGGTCCTTCAGCCGCTCCAGCGCCTCACCGAAGCGCTGGTAGTGGGTCACCTCCCGCTGGCGCAGGAAACGGATCACATCCACCACATCCGGGTCATCCACCAGCCGCAGAATGTTGTCGTAGGTGGTTCGGGCCTTCTGCTCGGCCGCCAGATTCTCGTGCAGGTCGGTGATGGCGTCGCCCTTGCTGGCAAACTCCGTGGCCGTGAAGGGAATGCCGCCCGCCGCCTGGGGCCAGACGCCCGCGGTGTGGTCCACAAAATAGGGGGCCATGCCCTGCTGCTGGATCTGTTCCGGCGTCAGGCCCCGGCACAGCTGGCACACCAGCGTGCCCACCATCTCCAGATGGGCCAGCTCCTCAGTGCCGATGTCCGTCAGAATGCCCGCCAGCTGGGCGTTGGGCATGGCGTATCGCTGGCTCAGATACCGCAGGCTGGCGCCGATCTCGCCGTCCGGCCCGCCATACTGGCTGATGATGACCTGAGCGGCGCGGGCGTCCGGGTTTTTGATGTGAATGGGGTACTGCAAATGCTTCTGATAGCTCCACATGGGCGTTTCTCTCCTCCTCTCACATCCAGGGGAAGGGCGTGACCGCCCAACTCCAGGCATCGCTCTCGCTGAACACGTCGGTCATGCCCTCCTGCTCTTCCAGACGGGCGCGCAGTTCTTTGCGCTTTTGCAAAAGGTCGTTGTACTCGGCCAGCGCCTCGCAGTTTTCCGGGTTTACGTCCAGAAACAGGCGCAGGTCATCCAGGGCAAACCCCAAGGCCAGATAGTCCAGCCAGGGCTTTTTCCCCTTGGGCTTGCGGGGCGCGCCGCCCACCGCGTCCAGCGGTTTATCCAGCGCCTGAAACAGAGTGCCCCGGGTCAGGCCCTCCATCGGCGAATACAGGGCCGCGTATTCCTGGTAGGGAATGCTGACCATGGTTAAAGTCTCGCTCATCTGCGGGATCTCCTTTCGCTGCTGCATTTCCCGGCGGCGGTTCCGCCGGGGCTTGCCTTTAGCGTTTCCCGTTTTTTCGCCGGCATACCTCCACGCTGCAAAAAAAGCAGAGCCGAACGAGGGCAGAGCGCACCGCCGCCTTTGTTTCGACTTCGGCGCAGCGGGCGGCACTGCAAAAAAGCACACGCGGGGACGCTCTTCGCCTCTCCCGCGTGTGCCGAATCGTTTTCGTTGTTCTATTTTGTACGAATAAATACCGGTCGCTTCTGCCGCACCCGGCCTGAGCAGCTCAGCCCGCGCTCACGTTCAGCTCCGTCTTTCCCGGTGAGCGGCCGTGGGATAGGTCGTACAGCACCTGAACCTCCGGCGGAAGCTTGTCCGGCAGCATGGCGTGAATGTGCTCTTCCCCGCCGTCCCGCATGGCCTGCTCGTAATACCAGCACTTGAACTGCAGCATGGCCAGGCTGCGGCGCAGGTCGTCCATCTGGGCTTCCAGCGTCTCCTTCTGGCGCTCCAGCAGCTGCCGGCGCTTGGGGTAGCTGCTGGCCCCCTCGGTGCACCACTGCATGAACTGCCGGATGTCCCGGATCTCCAGCCCGGAAGCCTTCAGGCACTCGATCACATGCAGCGTCTCCAGCTCCTGTTCGCCGAAGCGGCGCATACCGGAGACCCTCTCCATGTGGGGGAACAGCCCCTCTTTATCGTAATAGCGAAGGGTCGAGATGGGCAGCCCCGTCATCTCCGATACCTGACCGATGGTGTACATTGCACGGCTCCTTTCTGCATGGCGCTGGGCGTTTCTCCTGAAGTTAGCTTCAGCTTCCGGCTTTTATCCTAGCACACGGGCCGCTGTTTTACAAGGGGGCCTTTCTGCGGCATTCAGTCTGCCGGGGCTGCCTTTTCCGCTAGCCTATCCCGGTCGGCCAGCATGGCCTTCAGTGTGCTTTGCAGGGTCCCGGCTGCTGCCGCAGGGTTTGCGTCCAAACCGGCCGCGCAGTAAAAGCGCAGGTCCTCAATGCCAAACATTCCGCAAAGGTCTTCCCAATACAGCTTCACGGACGGAACCTTGCGCAGCGGGCCGCCCGCCGTTGTAATGTAGGTCAGCCGGTCAGCCTTACAGAGCTTCGCCGGGCGGCCGTCCGCACCATAGCCAAAGGTGACCGACTGGACGCAGATATGCTCAATGTACACTTTCAGCTTCGAGGGAAACGAGGAATCCCAGAAGGGTGCCGCAACGACGATCTCATCCGCTGCCGCGAACTCCCGCGCCAGTGCATAGGCCGGCAGATCGGTACGCCCCGCTGCCAGATCTGCATCGCGGGCCGCTACATCTTCCCCGCTCATCGGCGCAAGGTCCAAATCCGCCACCCGGATTCTCTGCACACTGCAGACATCCTCCGGAAACACCTGCCGGATGTACGCGGCGGCAAGTTCTTCTGTGCGGGATTCGGCCCGCATACAGGCATCGACGTAAAGCACTCGTTTCATGATCATTCCTCGAAAAAGGTCCGTATTTCTGTGAGTTCAGCCTTCTTTCAAATTTTAGCATACAATCCGTATCAACGCCATACCGAACTTACTCCCGGTATTTTTCCATCATTTCCCTGAAAAGCTCCGCGGCCGTCGGCGGCGTGTAGGTAATGGCGTTCGCACCGGCCGCAATCGTTTCTGCAATGGACGCTTCGGTGCGCCCGCCGGTGGCAATGATGGGCACCTCCGGGAATTCTCTGCGGATCTTCTGCACCACCCGCGGCGTTTGGGCCGCACAGGCCACATTCAGAATCGAAGCGCCGTTCCGAATCCGCTCGGCAACATCGGTGTCTTCTTTTGTCACGGTGATGATCACCGGAATGTCCACGGCCATTGCCACGGCGCGCAGATTCAGATTTGTGATGGGCGCATTGAGCACGACCCCCATGGCCCCCTGGCATTCCACGTCCTTGGCCAGGCCCACGGTGCGCATTCCGCTGGTCGTTCCGCCGCCCACGCCGCAGAACACCGGAATGTACGAGGCTTTGATGATGGCATCGCTGATGGCCTGCTGCGGTGTAAACGGATAAACCGCAAACACTGCATCTGCATCGCAGTTGCGGATGATGGCAAGGTCTGTGGTAAATACAAAGCTCTTGATTCTTCGCCCGTTTACCACAATTCCTGTGGCGTTATAAACCGACTGCGGCAGTTTCAAAATGTTGTGGCGCAGCTGCCCTTCAATCCGGGGCGAGGTTTTCTTTTCTTCCGGCATACGTTCCGCCCTCCCTGTTTTTGATTGGCTTTTAGCATACCAGAGCGGGCCGCCCTTTTATTTGACAAATCGTGAACATACTATAAATATTTCCCACGGTACAGCGCCCCGGAATGATCTGCGCAAAAAGAAACGCGATGCTCAGTTGAGCATCGCGTTCTGGTGGGAGCGGGTGGATTCGAACCACCGAAGCTATAAGCAGCAGATTTACAGTCTGTCCCCTTTGGCCACTCGGGAACACTCCCATATTTTGTTTTGTGTTGTCCGCACTCCTTAGTGCTTGTTTATTATAGCAGGGGGGTGCTGCAAATGCAAGCTTTTTTTGAAAAAATTTTTGGCTTTTTTGAAATTTTCTTTTATCCCCGCAAATACCCCAATTTTTCCATCGTAACATCAGTGTTTTTCGCATTGTGGAATTCATTTCATTTTCTAGTGTTTTGCCGCTTCCTATGGTATAATAAATGTGCGGCAGCGCTCCGTGCCTTTTTTGGGGCGCAGATACGCCCCGGCCGGTTTGTTTGCCCCGGGCCGCTCTGCGCTTTCTGCCGCTGACTTTTTGATTTTCCGATTGGAGGAACCGATCCATGCGATATTCCGGTGATGTTTACCGTCCCCCCAGTGAGGCCCACAGCCTGATCGTTCAGGTCACCTACGGGTGCTCCCACAACAAGTGCGCCTTCTGCAATATGTACAAAGCCAAGCGCTTTACCATCCGCCCCATTGAAGAGGTGTTTGAGGACCTGGAATGGGCCCGCGCCCACTACCCCTACATTGAGCGGGTGTTCCTGGCCGACGGCGATGCCCTGATCCTGCCCATGGAGCATCTGCAGCGCATTCTGGAGTTCATCCGGGAGCGCATTCCCGAATGCCAGCGGGTGGCCGTCTACGGCTCGCCCAAGAGCATCATCACCAAAACCCCGGCCCAGCTGGAAACCCTGCACGCCGAGGGCCTGGGCATTGTGTACATGGGCCTGGAGAGCGGCAACGAAGAACTGCTGAAGCGCTACAACAAGGGCGAAACCGCCGCGCAGATCGTGGAGGCCGGCCTGAAGGTGCGCCGCGCGGAGCTGACGCTGTCCGTCACGGCCATCAACGGCATGGGCGGCGTGGAGATGTGGCAGCCCCATGCGCTGGACACAGCGGCGGCCCTTTCGGCCATGAAGCCCGAATACATCGGCCTGCTCACCCTGCGGGTGTACCACGGCACGCCCCTGGCCAAGTGGGTGCAGGAGGGCACGCTGACCCAGCTTGACCCCCTGCAGCTGGCGGCGGAGACCCGCCTGCTCATCGAGCATCTGGACAGTGAGGGCAGCGTGTTCCGCGCCAACCATGCGTCCAACTACCTGATCCTGAAGGGCACCCTGAACCGCGACAAGGCCGCCCTGCTGAAAAAGATCGACGCCGCGCTGGAGGGCAAGCAGCCCTTCCGCCGGTTTGTGGAGCTGGGCTTCTGAGCCGCGTGTGCGGTTTGCCCCCTACAACACAAAAACCCGCGCCGGGCGCGGCCTGCTTTTGCAGGCTCTGCGCTCAGCGCGGGTTTTGTTTTTTATTCAGGCAGCAGCGCGGCCGATTTAATTGTGGCCCACCAGCTTGCGCCGCAGAAACGCGGCGATTTTTTTGCCCCAGTGCTGATTTTCCAGAAACACCACCGGCACTTCCCGATAGGTCACGCCCTCGGTCTCCAGCCACACGTCCAGCAGGCGCTCGCTCACAAAGCCGAACACCCGGGCGTCGTTCCGGCTGTATCCCGTCAGGTCCAGCCGCTCTTCCAGCCGCCCCAGCACCGCAAACAGCCACTGGCACCATGCGTCAAAGGTCTCGCGCCGCATCACCATCATGTTGAACCGGTGCCCCCAGGTGCGCTTCATCACCCGGTCGTAGGCAGGCAGGTAGGCAGGCCACTCTTCACTGAGGATGGCCCGGGTCGTGTCCAGATCCACTGCATGGTGGGCGTGGGCATACTGGCTGTAATTGGTCTCGATCCAGTAATTGCGGGGGGTGGGCAGCACCGCCTGCACCCCGTTCAGAGCCTGCTCCAGCTCCGGGCCGGTCATCACCCGGGCCTTTTTGTCGCCGCGGCCCGGGCGGGCAAAGTGGCGGCGGTAATGGGCCAGGCCAATGGCATCGCCGGGCAGGTTTTTCCAGGCCCAGTACAGGCCGGTCAGCTCGCAGTAATGGGGGTTCTTGGCCGAGATGTTCTCGCCGGAATCATCCCGGGTGTAGCCGGGAATGCTCTCTTTTCCGGCGGCCCCCACCTGCACCGGCAGATACACCGGGTCGGCGGGCATCCAGTAGGGTTTGTGGGCCGCCACTACAACGCGGAGATTCATCCCAGCACCTTCTGCACCATGTTCAGGGCGCTCTCGATCACCTTGTCCATGTCGTAGTACTTGTACTCACCCAGGCGGCCGCCGAAGATCACGCCGCCCTCTGCATCGGCCAGGGCCTTGTACTGCTGATACAGGGCACCGTTCTTCTCGTCGTTGACGGGGTAGTACGGCTCGTCGCCGGGCTTCCACTCGGCGCTGTACTCCCGGCTGATGACCGTTTTGGGCTGGGTGCCGAACTCAAAGTGCTTGTGCTCGATGATGCGGGTGTAGGGGGTCTCGGCATCGGTGTAGTTCACCACCGCATTGCCCTGATAGTTGGGCATATCCAGCACTTCGGTCTCAAAGCGCACGCTGCGGTACTCCAGCGCGCCCAGCTTGTAGCCGAAGTAGGCGTCGATGGGGCCGGTGTACACCACGGTTTTGGCCAGGGCGCTCAGGGTCTCCCGGTCGGCCAGATAGTCCACACCCAGGCGCACCTCAATGCCGTCCAGCAGCTTTTCCACCAGCGCGGTGTAGCCGCCCACGGGGATGCCCTGGTACTTGTCGTTGAAATAGTTGTTGTCGTAGATCAGACGCACCGGCAGCCGCTTGATGATAAAGGCGGGCAGCTGGTCGCAGGGGCGGCCCCACTGCTTTTCGGTGTAGCCCTTGATGAGCTTCTCGTAAATATCGGTGCCCACCAGGCTGATGGCCTGCTCCTCCAGATTCTGAGGATTCTCCACATGGGCGGCGGCCTTCTGCTCTTCGATCTTGGCCTGCGCCTCGGCGGGGGTGATCACGCCCCACATCTTGTTGAAGGTGTTCATGTTGAAGGGCAGGTTGTACAGCTCGCCCTTGTAGTTGGCCACCGGGCTGTTGGTGTAGCGGTTGAACTCGGCCAGCGCGTTCACATAGTCCCACACCTGCTTGTTGGAGGTATGGAAGATGTGAGCGCCGTACTCGTGCACCTGAATGCCTTCGATCTCCTTGGTGTAGATGTTGCCGGCAATGTGGTCCCGCTTGTCGATGACGATGCAGGTCTTGCCAGCCTTTTTGGCCTCGTGCGCGAACACCGCGCCGTACAGACCGGCGCCTACAATCAGATAATCCACCATGATGGTTTTCTCCTTTTCAAGACTCTGCTTCTGCACACAGGCGGCAAAAGCAGTGATTTACTTGGTTGCATGGGCGTGGCCATGCTGCAGCTGTTCCTTATTAACCATACCACCAAATACGGTCATAAACAAGATGCGAATGTCCAGCCAGAAGCTCCAGTTTTCAATGTACCAGATGTCGCACTGTACGCGGCCGTCAATGCTGGTGTCGCCCCGGAAGCCGTGCACCTGCGCCCAGCCGGTAATGCCCGGCCGCACCTGATGCTTGACCATGTACAGCGGCACCGACTCCTTGAACAGCTCCACATAGTGCGGGATCTCCGGCCGCGGGCCGACCAGGCTCATCTCACCCTTGAGCACGTTTACCAGCTGGGGCAGCTCGTCAATGCTCAGCTTGCGGATGATGCTGCCGAACAGGGTTTTGCGGTTGTCCTGGTTGGTGCTCCAGGCAGTGTCCTGCTCCTTGTTCACGGCCATGCTGCGGAATTTATACATCAGGAAGGGCTTTTTGTAGCGGCCCACCCGCTCCTGCTTGAAGATGATCGGCCCCGGGCTGGAAAGCTTTACGCCGATGGCCGTTGCCAGCATCAGCGGGCTGAGCACAATCAGCCCGAACAGGCTGCCCGCAATGTCCACCGTGCGCTTCAACGCCGCTGCGCCCAGATTGTCCAGCGGGGTGGCCCGGATGTTGATGAGCTTGCAGCCGCCCACCGTTTCCAGCGTGGCCCGGGCGGGAATGTAATCGTTGTAGAAGGGGATGATGCACACCTTGGTGCCCTGCTTTTCGCAGGCGGAGATGACCACCGGCAGGAAGGGGTTCTCGTGCGCTTCCAGCGCCACCACCACCTCGTCAATGCCGGTGCCCTCCAGCAGGCTTTCCAGATCCTCATAATTGCCCAGGCGGGGAATGCCCATCACCTCATGGGCCTCCTTGGCCACATAGCCGTCCACATGGAAGCCGAAATGGGGCGCGCGGTGGACCGATTCCACATACTGCCGGGCCAGATGGCCGTTGCCCACCACGATCACGTGCTTCTGGTTGTAGCCTCTGCGCCGGTAATAGCGCAGCACCACCCGCACCACAATGCGCTTAAAGCTGACCAGCAGGGTGCTGATGGCGCAGAACATCACCAGCACCAGGCTGGAAATGTCCCAGGCGTTGACCCAGCCCCAGGACTTGATCAGGTACAGGCCCGAGGTGACCAGCAGCGTGCCCAGCACGTTGACCCAGACCAGCATCCGAAGCTCCTGCCAGAGGGGCTTGTAGCGGAACGAGCCATACAATTGAGTGCAGTGGTAGGCCACCACCAGCAGCACACTGTACAGCACGATGTACGACAGATTGTGCAGCGTCCATTCTTCCTGCAGGGTAAAGCGGCCGCCGGGCAGAAGCTCCCAGCGGATGTAGGTGGCGACCAGATACGCAAGAAAAATTAAAACGCCATCCAACAAGCTGCTCAGCAGATTCAGCAGCTTTTGATTTCGTTTGATCACAGAATGGTTCCTCCTTGAGGGATCGGGCCGGCACACACTGCACGCAGGTTCAATGTTTTTCTGCGTTTCCGGCGTTTATTTCCCGCCGTTTGTACCGTTTTTCTTCCCCGTGGCAACTATTATACACGGTCATGCAACCCGTTTCCAGCAAATTCAGCCGGGATTTTGTGCCCTTGAAAAGCAGCATTTTATCCAAAAATCTCAAAGTTTCTTTGAGCAGTTTGCTGCTTTGCCGGTTCCATGCCCTCAAAATTCAGCGATACTAGATAACTTTTTGAGAAAATCACACCGCCGTTTCTCTTTAAACGAAAATCGCCGCCGGATTATTTCAGGCTTTTCCCGCAAAAAGATGACAATTTTATGTCAGATTCGCCTTGCTTGCCAAAACATTTCACGCTCCATCGGAATTTCCCCGCACCATCGGCTGGGTGTACGCCAGCCCCATGGGGGCGGGTTGGCGGCGGCACAGGGCGGCCAGGTCGCAGGCGGCACTGTGGGCCTTTGCCGCGGCCCGGCACTCCGGGCTTTGGGCTGCAAGGCGAGCCAGGCTGGCCCCCGCCGGCAGGGCGGCCCCCTTCAGCAGGGCCATCCCGCCGGGGGCCGCCCCCCACACGTGCAGGTAGGGCGGCAGCGCCGGAAGCCGGTCGTCATACCCCAGGGCCGCGTCCAGCACCAGCCGCCGAAGCCGCGCATGGGCGTACCGCTTCGTTTTCATCTGCTCATATAATAAGGTAAGGGAAGGCGCGTCGTGCACCGCCGCGGCCAGCCGCCGGTCCAGCCCTTCCCCTGCCCCGCGCACCCAGGAAAAGTCCTCCCGCGCCCGCAAGCGGGACAAAACCGCCACGCTGAAGGCCGCCGGGTCGGTCATCTGCCCCGCCCGGGCCGCCGCCTGATAGCGGGCCAGCGCCGGGGCGGGCAGCCAGCGGGTGGCTTCCGTCCAGTCGTCCCGCAAAAGGCATCCCCGAATGTAGCTGGCGCTGGCAAAGCCGCCCGCCGGGGCATCGGCCCCATGGGCCGCCCCCAGCCGGGGCAGAGGCAGGGGCACAAGATGGCTGTTCTGGGCCAGAATGGCCTTGCAGTATTCAACCCCCAGGTTATTGTTGGGGCTGGCCAGAATCTCCCCCGCAGGCGGGTAAAGGCACTGCGCCGCGGCCGCCCGGGCGGCGGCAAAGGGGCGGCCGTCCGCCAGCTGTTCCCGCACCAGCGGGCCGAACTCCGGCGCAAGCAGCGCCCGGGCTGTGTTCATCAGGGCCTCGCCGTCCGGCGTTTCGGCCCCGAAGGCCAGCACCTGCGTGCTGGGCAGGGCACTGAGTAAGGCCACGCCCGCCGCGGCAAAGCCCTCGGCGCTCTGGCAAGCCCACGGGGCAGGAATTCCCACCACCAGGCTGGCCCCGCCCTCCAGGGCGGCCGCCGCCCGCACCGGGGCAGGCAGCAGGGCCAGGGTACCCCGCTGCACCACCGGGCCGCTCATGGCCACGGCCACCTGGTCAAAGCCCCGGCGGCGCAGCTCGGCCAGCTGCCAGGCGTGCCCGGCGTGAAACGGGTCGTATTCAGCGATCAACGCAGCAATCGGCATGGAGTTCGTCTCCTTTGTGCTTTTGAAACATGGCTTGAACTTCGTTTTGCAGCAGAACAAAAACGGCCCTGCTAGGGTGTGTTTCATTATACCATAGCAGGGCGCTGTAGTTACATCCTGAATTTCAAACCGTGCGTTCTGCAAATCGCCCAGTGCTTCCTATAGAAACAGGGAACCGGCCGCATTGCTGTGGCCGATTCCCTGTTTCCATTGTATGAGAAATCGAGAAAGAAGATTGCAATTGAATTTTGGGCAGCGCCCGGAGTTACTTTTTCATCCAGGCGGGCAGCTCGTCGGCCTGCAGGCCGTTGTAGCGGCAGCCGGGATAGCGGCAGTTGGCGCAGTTGCCCTTATTGCCCTTGACCGGCGGTTCGCCCTTGACGTTTTTCTCCAGGTACTCCACCAGCGCTTTGATGTCCGCTTCCTCGCCGTCCACGGCCCAGTAGTGGGCGCCCTCGTTGCCGCCAATGCCGCCGGCACACACGACCTTTGCGTCGCAGTGGAACATCATCCGGATGGCCTCCACCTCGGTGATGATGTCGGCGCTGGACAGGCAGTACAGGCCGGGGTCTGCACCCATGGAGATGTCAATGTGGCTGGCACCGCCCAGGGCGCGGCTGGCGGCGGGAACGCTGGGCACCAGCTTCTCGTAGCCCACGGGGCAGATGTATTTCAAGCCCTTGCTAGTCATGTAGCCGATGAAATTGGGGACGGTTCCGCCGTTGAAGCCGGAGGTGATAATGCCCACGTGGCCGTCCAGGTCAAAGGCGTTGGCACCCTTGATGATCACGGTGTCGGCGTGGTAATCCTGAAGGGCCTCGTTGATCTTCTTATCCACAGGCTGGCCCTTATAGAACACGTTGGGGAAGCTCTTGCGGCTGGAGGGTTCGGTCACGCACAGCAGGCCGTTGGTGCTACTGCCCACGGTGCAGCGGCCCGGCTCCACCTCATAGCCCAGCTCCTGGGCGATGAAGGCGTTGGTGGTGCCGCCGGCCAGCAGCACATAGGCGTCCTTCCAGGCTTTCTGGAACTCCGGCATCTGGATAATGGCCTTGGCAATCAGGCGGCGGGCTTCCGCGGGCGTTAAAACAAAGGTAGCTTTCATGGGAAATTTCTCCTTTATCACTTTATAAACAGAATTCCATCGGGCACCCCCGCGCGGGGGTGCGGCCGCCGTCCGCAGCGGCGGCCGCAGAAATTACTGCTTTTCGGGATGCTTTTTCAAGTCCACCACCGGGTTGACCAGCGGGGCCATCTCAAAGCCGTCGGGGCCGCAGATGCGGCACTCGGCCACGTCGCCGTCCTGGATGTGGAAGGCGCGGGGCGTACCGGTGGACAGGATGTCACCGGCGTACCAGCCCTGAATGCTGCTGTGGAGGGAGACCAGCCGGGCCGGGCGGTGGGTCATATTGCTGACGGTGTTCTTGGCATAGACCTGCCCGTTCAGGACGGACTGAACCTCCAGCTGGAGCACATCGGGCACCTCGTCGGGCGTGACCAGCTCGGGGCCAAAGGAAAAGAAGGTGGGGAAGTTTTTGACGATGCACAGGTAGCGGGGGTTGCCCTTGACGTAGTCGTTGCCCTTGAGGATGGATTCCTCGGTCATGTCCAAAATGGTGGTGTAGCCCACAATGGCGTCCTGCCAGTTTTCCTCGGGAACGTCCCGGCAATCCTTGCCCAGAATCACTCCCAGCTCCGCCTCGGCGGTGGTCTTCTGGGCCTCTTTCAGGGCCGGAGTCTTGATCTCATCTCCCGGGCCGATCAGCGTGTCGGCCATCTTGAAAAAGCTGCCGGGGAAACCCTGGGGCGCGGCGGTGCCGATGTCTCCGGCATGGTCCACATAGTTCAGGCCGATGCCGAAGATTCTCTTGGGGTTGCGGTACAGCGGGGCATAAACGCACTGGTCGTAGGGCACAGCCTCCATTTTCTCCAGCTCGGCCTTGCCGCCGGCGTTGTACCACTGGGTCAGGGTGGGAATCTCCTGGGCCTGGATCAAGGACATCATGTCGGTTTTATAGGCGGTGTTTTTGACCCCGTTGATGGTGTCGATCAGCACCAGACCCTTTTCCGCCTTGATGCCGGCCACTTCGGCGTTGTTCCATTGAATTGTAGCGAGACGCATTCTGCATTCCTCCTGAAACTCTAATTTGTAAAACCGTTACTTTCTCAGCTGTTCCACAGCCTCTTTCAGCTTGGCACAGCCCTCCACCACGTTGTCGTAGCTGGTGGCGAAGGACATCCGCAGGTAGCCCTCCCCGCCGGGGCCAAAGACATCGCCGGGCACCAGGGCGATTTTGGCGTTCTCCAGCAGATAGCCGGACAGCTCAGCGGACTTCATGCCCAGCGACTTGCAGTTGATGAAGATGTAGAAGGCACCCTTGGGGCAGATGCAGCTGATTCCCTCCACCTCGTTGATGGCCTTGACGGCGTAATCCCGGCGGCGCTGGTACTCCTTGACCATCTTCTGAACTTCGTCCTTCTCCTGCGTCAGGGCGGCGATGGCGGCCGCCTGAACAAAGCTGGGGGCGCAGGTGGTGTTGTGCTGGTGGAACTTGTTCATGGTCAGGATGTACTCCTCGGGGGCGGCCACATAGCCCAGCCGCCAGCCGTCCATGGCGTAGGCCTTGGACATGCCGTTCATGGTGAAGGTGCGCTCCTTCATGCCGGGCAGCGAGGCAATGCTGATGTGCTTGGCCCCGTCATAAACCAGGCGCTCGTACACCTCATCAGAGATGACCATCAGGTCGTTGGAGATGGCGATGTCGGCCAGCTCCTTCAGCACGTCCTCTTCCAGCACACCGCCGGTGGGGTTGTTGGGGGTGACAATGACCACGGCGCGGGTCTTGTCCGTGATTTTGGAGCGGACTTCCTCCAGATCCATCTGGAAGCCGTTCTCTTCCTTCAGGCTGTACATAACGGGCTTGGCCCCCAGCAGGTTGGGCACATTGATGTAGTTGAGCCACACCGGGTCAGGCACCAAAATCTCGTCCCCCGGCTCCAGAATGGCGGCCAGCACCGCGAACACCGCCTCGGACAGGCCCACGGTGACCAGAACCTCCGTGGCCTTGTAGTCCACGTTGTTCTCCCGCTTGAGTTTGTCTGCAATGGCCTGGCGCAGCTCCATCAGGCCGAAGTTGGAGGTGTAGTGCACCTTTCCCTCCGCCAGCGCCTGATAGGCGGCCTTTTTGATGTACTCCGGGGTGTCAAAATCGGGGCGGCCAAGCTCAAAGTGGAGCACCCGTTCCCCCGCGCGCTCCATCGCCAGGGCCTTTTCGTTGACTTTGCGAATGCCGGACGGGGCCATCCGGTTCATGCGGGACGCGATTTTTGCTGCCATAATAGAATCCTCCTCAAAAAACAGAACCAGCCAATACGCCTTGAGCCTACCGGCCGGAATCGTTGCTCTTCGTTTCACTTGCTGGTATAATTTTAACTGTGAAGGCCCCGGAATGTAAAATACGCAAATGAATAAGGGGCATATCTGTTTTCTTATGAGGGGGTGCTGCACTTGGCAGACTACAAAGAGTATGTCTATGCGGTTTATCAGGAAAAGAGCTTTTCAAAGGCGGCACAGAAGCTGTTCGTATCCCAGCCATGGCTGAGCGCCACGGTGAAAAAGGTGGAGCAGGAACTGGGCGTTTCCCTGTTTGACCGCAGCACCAACCCCATTTCGCTGACGGAGGCCGGGGAATATTACATCGACCACATTGAGCAGATCATGGCCATCGAGAACGAGATGCACCAGCACTTCAAAGAGCTGCGGGAAACCGCCGGGGCCGAACTGCACATCGGCAGCTCCATGTTCTTCTGCACCTACGTTCTCCCCTCACTGCTCTCCGATTTTCAGGCCCAGTATCCTCAAGTTTCCCTCACCTTTTCCGAGGGCAGCAGCAACACATTGGTGGAGCGGCTGCTGGAAGGCAGGCTGGACCTGCTGCTGGAGGCGGAAAAGCCGGAAAACGACAAGCTGCAAACCATCCCCTGGGCCACGGAGGAGCTGGTGCTGGCGGTTCCGGCCCATTCCCCCATCAACCGGCAGCTGGCACCGTACTGCTACACCTTTGACGGGTTTCTCCACCGGAACGATCCCGCCCGGCGCAAACCGCCGGTGCCCCTTGATGCATTTTGTGAGGAGGACTTCATTCTCTTAAAAGAGGACAACGAATGCTATCTGCGCAGCATTCATCTGTGCGAACACGCCGGGTTTGTTCCCAAATGCCCTGTGCACCTGACCCAGATGATGACGGCGTATTATCTGGTGTGCGAGGGCCGGGGCGTTGCCTTCCTGCGCTCCACAATTCCGGAGCACGTGGCCCCCACGGACGGGATCGTGTTCTACTGCCTGGACGACCCATTGGCCAAGCGGGAGATCTATCTGACCTATCCCAAGCGGAAGGGTAGCCCCATGCGCCAGCATCTGATCGACTTTATCAAGGAATGCAGCCCCCAGGCGCACGCGTGACGCCATCATGGCCGGCAAACGCAAAAGCCACCGGCCCCGAATGATCCGGAGCCAGTGGCTTTTTTATGCGGTTTGCGCGGCAGGCGGCTGCGCTTTTCTTCTTTGCGGCTGCCTTTTTGCAGCCGGGTGCTTCGGAGTTTGTCTCCTTTTTAACGTAACCTCTTATGGGTTGAAAAAGCCCAGTAACCATTATATAATGGAAATGACGGATTGAAAATCCCTGGCTGTGCGGGTGCGACCCTGCCCGGCCCGCAAAATGAAACGGAGGAAAACAAACCAATGAAAGTTCTGGTTATCAATTGCGGCTCTTCTTCTCTGAAGTATCAGCTGCTTGATATGGAGACCGAGAAGGTCCTGTGTAAGGGCCTGTGCGAGCGCATCGGCGGCGAAGGCAGCTGCATCACCCATCAGGTGGGCGGCAACAAGATGAAGGCCGACGCTCCCTTCCCCTCTCACACCGAAGCGTTTGCCAAGCTGGTTGAGATGATGACCGAGGGCGAAGGCAAGGTCATCGACAGCATCAACGAGATCGACGCCATCGGCCATCGCTGCGTGCACGGCGGCGAGAAGTTCCAGAAGAGCTGCCTGGTGACCGACGAAGTCATCAAGACCATTGATGAGCTGTCTCCCCTGGCCCCCCTGCACAACCCCGCCTGCCTGCTGGGCCTGAAGGCCTCCCGCGAGGTGTTCGGCATGGATAAGCCCAACGTGGTCGTGTTTGATACCGCCTTCCACAGCACCATGCCCCCCAAGGCTTACATGTACCCCCTGCCCTACGAGTACTATCAGGATTACGGTGTCCGCCGCTACGGCTTCCACGGCACCAGCCACAAGTACGTCAGCCTGAAGGCTGCCGAGTACATGGGCCAGCGTCCCAAGGATCTGAAGATCATCACCTGCCATCTGGGCAACGGTTCCTCCATCGCCGCTGTGAAGCGCGGCCAGGTGGTGGATACCTCCATGGGCATGACTCCTCTGGCCGGCCTGATGATGGGCACCCGCTGCGGCGACATCGACCCCAGCGTGGTGAACTACCTGAAGTACAGCCTGGGCATCACCGGCCATGAACTGGATGAGATCCTGAACAAGAAGTCCGGTCTGGCTGGCGTTTCCGGCGTGCCCAGCGGCGACAAGCGCGACATCGAGGCCGCTGCTGCTGCCGGCGACAAGCGCGCTCAGCTGGCTCAGGATATGCTGAACTACCAGATCAAGAAGTACATCGGCTCCTACGCGGTGGCCATGGGCGGCGTTGACTGCCTGGTGTTCACCGGCGGCATCGGCGAGCATGACGCTCAGCTGCGTGAGGCCGTCTGCGAAGGTCTGGACTTCCTGGGCATCCGCATCAATGTGGACAAGAACCAGAACTGCCACGGCGATGTGTGCGACATCACCGGCTGGCGCGGCGATGTGTGCGTGCTGGTCATCGCGACCGACGAGGAGCTGATGATCGCCCGCGAGACCAAGCAGGTTGTCGAGGAGTAATTTCTCCCCTGCTTCATCCTCTGCCTTTTGGGGCCTGTGCATTTTTGCACAGGCCCTTTTTGTGTGCCTTTTTTGCCGTTTCGCACCGTTTTCACAGTTTGATGCCGCCCCCAGCCGGGCGGCCTTTTTTGCGCACCTCATTTTTCAAAAATTCGATGTTCCGCAAATTTTATTTGTGCTTTTTCACCGTTTCGTCCAAAGCCGCCGCCCCATTGCCCAAATCCGTCAAATTGTCGCGCTGTTTTCGCCTGGGAATGACTTTACAAACCTTTTACTTTCGTTATAATGATATTTGGCCTCGATGTTCGGTGCTTTTTTGCCGTACATCGACGCTCCTTCTTTTTTCAACCGATTTTACAACCATCAGGAAGTCACGTTTATGGAATACCGCAACGAGTGGAAATACCTGGTCACCGGCGGTGACCTTGCCATCCTGCGCGCCCGCCTGAATGTGGTTCTGCGGCCCGACGCCCACCAGACCGGGGCGGTGTACTGCATCCGAAGCCTGTACTTTGATGACGCGCGGGACAGTGCCCTGCGGGAAAACGAGGACGGCGTGGACGCCCGCCGCAAGTTCCGCATCCGCATCTACAACGGCGACGCCAGCCACATGAACCTGGAGATCAAGGAAAAGCTCCACGGCTACACCAAAAAGACCGGCTGCCCCCTCACTCGGGAACAGGCCGACCGCATTCTGGCCGGGCTGCCGCCGCGCATTGAGGCCGGCACCCCCGCGCCGCTGAACCTGCTGGCCGTGGAAATGCAGCTGCACCGGCTGCGCCCGGTGGTGATCGTGGACTACGAGCGCACCGCCTATGTGGGCAAGCTGGGCAACGTGCGCATCACGCTGGACCAGAACATCGCCGGAAGCGCCGATGTGGGGCAATTCTTCGACCCGCGCCCGGCCCTGCACCCCATTCTTCCCCCCGGCCAGCACGTGCTGGAGGTGAAATTCGACGAGTTTTTGCCCGCCCCCATTGCCGACGTGCTGGAGCTGGGTGAGATGCAGCACATTTCGTTTTCAAAATACACACTTTGCCGCGAAGCCCTCGGCCCCGGCGTGAAAGGAACTTTGTATGAGCATCAAGGACGCAATCAAGAAATCCGTTTTGCAGGAATTCACTGACCCCGCCGTCACCATGGGCGACATTGCCGCCTCCCTGGGCATGGCCGCCGTGCTGGCCCTGTACATCTACCTGATCTACAAGCTGGTCACCCGCAGCGCCTTCTATTCCCGGGACTTCAACAAGAGCCTGGCCATGCTTCCGGTGATCACCGCCGGCATTCTGCTGGCCATGCAGAGCAGCTTCGTCATCTCCCTGGGCAGCGTGGGCGCGCTGTCCATCGTCCGCTTCCGCAATGCGGTGAAGGATCCCATGGATCTGGTGTTCCTGTTCTGGTCCATTAGCATCGGCATTGTGTGCGGCGCCAAGCTGTACGCCCTGGCCGTTCTGCTGAGCCTGGTGCTCACGGTGCTGGTGTTTGTGCTGGACTTCATCCCCGCCGCCAAGTCCCCCATGTTGCTGGTGATGAACGGCAGCGATGCCAGCGTGGAAACCGCCCTGCAGCCCATTCTGAAGCAGCAGGCCAAGGCCGCCCATGTGAAGAGCCGCAACCTGACCACCGCCGGCATTGACTTGATCGTGGAGCTGCGCCCCAACGACCCCGCTGCGCTGGTGCAGGCCTGCGCCGCTCTGCCGGGCGTGCAGAGCGTGAGCCTGCTGGACCACGACGGCCAGATTCGTTATTGATGAGATTTTTAGGGACCGAGCCGGGCAGCCGGTTCAAAAGGTGTGCGTTTTTCGCCGTTTTTTTGAGCTGCTGCCTGTTGCCCGGTACTTTTTTGTATTGTGAGGTGCTGTATGCGCAGGCGTTTCAAATATTGGCTGCTGGCCGGGGCCATTCTCGCCCTGTCGCTTTTGCTATGGCTGGCCCCACATTGGGCCATGGACCCCACAGGAGGGGGGGTATCTCTCCTTTCGGACGAAGCCTGGCAGCAGCTCACCGAAAACGCCCAGCCCGCTGACGATGGGGTTCCACTGTGCTGGAACGGCGTGGAGCTGCCCTGTTCCGAGGGAATTTACCGGCTGTCCCAGTCTCTGGATGAGGAGGGCTTGACCGGCCAGCTGACCAGCGCCGCCGGGGACCTCTCGGCTCAGGCCAGCGCCTGGGCCGACTGGGCCGACCTGATCGAGGACGGCCAGATCCTTCAGGTGGCGGCCAAACGCGGCGGCCGGGTGGTGCTGTATCAGCTTCAGATCTCCGGCCTGCCCATCCTGTCCATCACTGGCGACGAGTTGTACCCCAAAGATGACCCCCTGGACGAGAGCAGCAGCATTGACGAGGGTTCCGGCTCACTGGTTCTGCTGGAGCCGGATCAGAACACGGTGTTCACCTCCCAGATGGAGTGGAGCCTGCGCGGGCATTCCACCTATTGGTCACCCAAACACAACTACCACCTGAAGCTGACCAAGGCCAACGGCAACAAGCGCAACGCCAGCCTGCTGGGGATGCGCAGCGATGAGGACTGGCTGCTGTACAGCCTGAGCACCGACCCCTCCCGTGCAAAAGAGATGACCTGCATCACCCTGTGGAACGAGCTGGCCGCCCAGACTGAGTGGGACTACCCCACCTGTGAGATGGAATATGTGGAGGTGTACATCAACGGCTCCTACGCCGGTTTGTACGGCTTGGCCAGCCCGGTGGACAAAAAGAGCCTGAACCTGCCGGAAAACGGCAAGCTGTACAAGTGGCGCACCGCCTACCTGCCCTATATGGACATAGCGGAAGCGCTGGACACCCACACTGAGCGCACCTGGGGCGACGAGCAGGCAGTCAAGCTGCTGTGGCCCAAAAAGGTGCAGGCCGGGGACTGGACGCCCCTGAAAAATTACGCCATCGCCTTTTTGTACGAGCAGGCGGACGATTGGGACGAGGCCCTCTCCCTCATCGATCTGCGAAACCAGATCGACTCGGCCCTGTTCACCCAGTTCACCTGTGGGGCCGACAACTTCCTCACCAACCGCATGTACGCCCAGTTTGAACCGGAAGGGGCGCTGTACCGGGTTCCCTGGGACCTGAATTACAGCCTGGGCGACGCTTCTTCCTCCTACGACTGGCTGGACCTGCGCCGCACCCTGCTGCCGGACCACGAGATCGACACCCTCTGGCGGCTGAACCCGGAGGAAATGACCGAACTTCTGGCCCAGCGCTGGAGCGAGCTTCGCGCGGGCCTGTTCACCCCCGAGCACGTGGAAGAGCTGCTGCGGAAAAACGCGGAGCTGCTGCACTGGTCCGGCGCTTACGAGCGGGAGTACGCCCTGTGGGGTGAAAACGACGGCGTTGTCACCCATGTGAGCAGCAGCGGCGGCAAGCCCACTCTGCGCAGCGCCCTGGATCTGGAAGAAACCGTGGACTTTATCTACGAGCGCACGGAGTTTCTGGACGAGGCCATGACCCAGTACACCCCGCCGGAGCGGTATTGGAACTACTGGATGGAAGGGCTGGAGAGCTGATTACAAACGCCAAAAGCGGCGTGCAGATGCGAATTCTGCACGCCGCTTTTTGTATTTGCGGGAAAGGTTATTCGGCCTTTTTCTCCGCCGGCTCCTCCGGCTTCCGGGACTTTGCCGGATGCTTCGGGTCCGGCGTGACCCGCACCATGAGGGTCAGAATGCGTTTGTCCTTCACCTGGCCCACGGTCACATGAAGGTTCTCGAAGGTAAAGGTCTCCCCGGCCTGGGGGATGTGCTCCAGCTGGGCCAGCGCCCAGCCTGCCGCGCTGGAAAAATCACCTTCGCAGTCCTTGGCTTTGCTGCCCACCGTCTCGAACAGATCGTCCACGGGAGTGTCGCCGTCCACCCGATACAGGCCATCGCCCACCAGCTGGATGGGGCCTTCCTCCGGCTCATCGGTCTCGTCGAAGATTTCACCCACCAGTTCCTCCAGCAGGTCCTCCATGGTCACAATGCCCAGGGTTCCGCCGTAATCGTCAATGACCACGGCCATGTGCTGCTTTTTGCGGCGCAGCTCCGCCAGCAGGTCGCTGGTGTGCTTGGTGCGGTACACAAAGGTCACATCCCGGCACATTTTGCGCAGCTGCACCGGTTCCCCTTTGGCCAGGCAGGCCAGCAGGTCCTTGGCGTACAGCATGCCGATGATGTGGTCAATGTCCCCTTCGTATACCGGAATGCGGGTGTAGCCGCTCTCCAGCACCGTGTCTAGAATTTCCTGCTGCGGGGCGTCGGCTTCCACCGCCACCAGATCCACCCGGGGCACCAGAATGCGCTGCACCGTGGTGTCGTCAAACTGGATCACGCTCTGCATCATGTCCGTCTCGCGGGAATCCAGCACGCCCTCTTCGCCCACCGTGTCGATGATGGTTTTCAGCTCGGCCTCGGTCACGCTGGGGGTGCCGTCGTTCTCCGGGTTCGGGCGGGAGACCACCCGCCGGATCCACACAAACACCATCACAACGGGATAAAACAGGGTGCGCAGAAAATTCAGCGGCCTCGCTACCTGAACGCTCAGATCCTCCGCCCGGTCGTTGGCGATGCTCTTGGGCAGAATTTCGCCGAAGATCAGCACCAGAACCGTCACTGCAATGGTGGCGGCCAGCGGGCCGTACTGGCTGCCCAGCAGCGCCGTTGCCACCAGCGTAGACAGGGAGGACGCCGTCAGGTTTACCACGTTGTTGCCCACCAGAATGGTGGAGATGGTGCGGTCATAGTCCGCAATCAGGTCCAGCGCCAGCTGGGCACGGGCGTCTCCCTCCTGCGCCCGGTTGCGCAGGCGCACCCGGTTCGCCGAGGAGAGCGCCGTTTCCGACGCAGAAAAGAAAGCGGACAATGCAAGCAGAATCAGCAGAATCAGGTACATACTGGGGCCAGGGGTCTCCAAAAACGATCACGTTCCTTTCAAATGGGGTCATCGTGAAATGACCGGGAATCCGCCCTGCCGGATTCGGCACTTTTTAGAGGGGCGGAGCAATATGGCCGCTTCTGCGGCACATTGTCATAGCATATTGCTATTAGGTATAACAGATAGGGCGCACGATTGCAAGAACCTTTTTGTAAATTTGTGGTGATATGCGGGCAAAATTCAACCTTTGTTGCCCTGCCGCACACCGCAAACGCCGCTTCAAGCCGGGGAAATCTCCTGCAAAACGGCAGGGCCGCCGAGCGGCGTGGTGCTTCACGCCCGGCCCGGCGGCCCTGTGCGGTTCAAACCTCAACGCGGTTCAGGCGCGTTTCAGTTCTCCTTGTTCTTGATCTCGTCCAGAATCTGAGCCACAAACTCGTCGGCGCTCATGGTACCGCCCTTGCCCTCCTTGCGGGCGCGGACGGAAACGGTGCCGTTCTCCATTTCCTTGTCGCCCACCACCAGCATGTAGGGGATCTTCTGCAGCTGGGCTTCGCGGATCTTGTAGTTCATCTTCTCGCTGCGGTAATCGGCCTCGCTGCGCACGCCGGCCTCATCCAGCTTGGCTTTCAGCTGGCGGGCATACTCGTGGGCACGCTCGGTGATGGGGATGATCTCCACCTGCACGGGGGTCAGCCAGGTGGGGAAGGCGCCGGCAAAGTGCTCGGTCAGGATGCCGATGAAGCGCTCGATGCTGCCGAACACCACGCGGTGAATCATCACGGGGCAGTGCTTCTGGCCATCCTCGCCGGTGTACTCCAGGTTGAAGCGGCCGGGCAGCTGGTAGTCCAGCTGGATGGTGCCGCACTGCCAGGTACGGCCCAGAGAGTCCTGAATGTGGAAGTCCAGCTTGGGGCCGTAGAAGGCGCCGTCGCCGGGGTTCACCTCATAGGTCTTGCCGATGCTGGTAATGGCGTCCGCCAGGGCGGCGGTGGCAATGTCCCAGTCCTCCTTGGAGCCGATGTGGTCATCGGGCATGGTGCTCAGCTCGATCTTGTAGGGCAGCTTGAACAGGCTGTACACCTCGTCAAACAGCTGGGCAATGCGCACCACCTCGTCCTTGATCTGCTCTTGGGCCAGCAGGATGTGAGCATCGTCCTGGGTGAAGCAGCGCACACGGAACATACCGTGCAGCGCGCCGCTCAACTCATGGCGGTGCACCAGGCCCAGCTCGCCGTAGCGCAGGGGCAGGTCGCGGTAGGAGTGGGGCTCCATCTCGTACACCAGAATGCTGCCGGGGCAGTTCATGGGCTTGATGGCGAAGTCCTCACCGTCGATCACGGTGGTGTACATATTCTCCTTGTAGTGATCCCAATGGCCGGAGGTCTCCCACAGGGTGCGCTTCATGATCTGGGGCGTGGAGATCTCCAGATAATCCCACTTCTTGTGCACCTGCCGCCAGTAGTCGATCAGGGTGTTCTTCAGCACCATCCCCTTGGGCAGGTAGAAGGGGAAGCCGGGGGCCTCATCCCGGAAGGCGAACAGGCCCAGCTCCTTGCCCAGCTTGCGGTGGTCACGCTTGGCGGCCTCTTCCAGCATCTTCAGGTGCTCTTCCAGCATACTGGCCTTGGGGAAGGCAATGCCGTACAGACGGTCCAGGCTGTCGCGGCTGGCATCGGCGCGCCAGTAAGCGGCGGCCACCTTGGTCAGCTTCACGGCCTTCAGCATGCCGGTGCTCATCAGGTGAGGGCCGGCGCACAGGTCGGTGAAGTCGCCCTGGGTGTAGATGCTCAGCTCCCAGCCCTTGGCAGCGTACTCTTCCAGCAGCTCCAGCTTGTAATCCTGGCCGGCGAAGATCTCGCGGCCCTCTTCCACGGTGATGGTGCGGCGCACAATGGGCTCGTCGGCCTTCACCAGCTTCTTCATCTCCGCCTCAATGGCCTCGAAGTCGGCAGTGGACAGCGAACGGCCCACCTTAATGTCGTAATACCAGCCGTTCTCCAGGGCGGGGCCGATGCCGAATTTCGCCTCGGGGAACAGGTGCTGCACGGCCTGGGCCATCACATGGGCGGCGGTGTGCCAGAAGGCGTGCTTGCCGTCGGGGTCGTCAAACGTGAGGATCTCCAGGCTGCAGTCCTTGGTCAGCGGGGTGCGCAGGTCGCACACTTCGCCGTCAATGCGGGCGGCGCAGGCGCTCTTATACAGGCCCATGCCAATGCTCTTGGCAACTTCAGCTGCGGTAACGCCCGCTTCCAGCTCTTTCACGTTGCCTTTCAAATCAACTTTGATCATATCCATACCCTCCTGCCGGGCACTCTGCCCCGGCTTCTAAAAGAAAAACGCTCCATCCCGCCTGTTTGATACAGTCACGGGATGAAGCGATGAATGCTCCACGGTTCCACCCGAATTGCGCCGCACAAAAGCGGCGCCGCTCGAACGGCTGTAACGGGCCTGCCCGGCGGGGGTTCGCCCCCGCGCTCAGCGGTGGTAGGCACGGCGGGCTTCCCGGGCCGCTCGCAGCACGCCGGGTACCCGGCGGCGACCCTCTCTGAATGGAAAGTACAGACATCCGCGCCCATGTCCGCCTCAACACTTTTGCGGAATGGACCTCAAAAGCAGCCTTGGCCGCTTTTGATATTCCCTATCATAGCCACCCGGGCGGCACAAGTCAAGGGGCTGGCAAAGTTTTTTCACAACTTTTTGCGTTTCAGCGCACGCAGCGGCCCGCTGACGGCACATCCGCCTTGACATCAGGCCCCGTTTCCACTACAATAAGGTACGGTAGATTAGATGATCTGCGGCAGGGTTTTCCCCCGCTTTTTGATGTTTTTGCTGCTTGGGTCCCCCTTGGCCCGGCTTTTTATATGCCCCGCTTCCCGGTATGCTTGTGTGGCCGGGCAAACCTCTTTGTCTGCAAAACGCTGTGCCTTCCCCGCCCGGGGTGTGGTCAGCGCTTGTTTTCGCGGGCCAATTCAGGGGCTTTCTGCGCCATACCATAAATCATCAAAAGGCATTTTGTTTTCCATACGGCGTACACTGCCGGCACATCATCTCTTCGTGAATATGCTTTGAAGAAATTGTAATTCGAGGAGTGAATCAACTTGACACTGACCATCGTACAGGTGGTGGTGGCGATTGTTGTCTGTGCTGCGCTGGTGTGCGCCAGTTTTGTTGCTGGGTCCACCTACCGCCGCAAGACCGCTGAGGCCAAAATCGGCAGCGCCGAAGAAGAGGCCATGCGCATTGTGAACGAAGCCATCAAAACCGCCGAACAGAAACGCAAGGAAGCCATTGTGGAAGCCAAGGACGAGGCCTTTCGCCTGAAGTCTGAGGCCGACAAGGAGATCAAGGAGCGCCGGGCGGACATCTCCCGCCAGGAGCGCCGCGTGGACCAGAAGGAAGAAACCCTGGACAAGAAAACCGCCCAGCTGGAGCGCCGGGAAGAAGAAGTGAAGGCCCGGGCCGAGCAGGTGGAAGCCCGCCTGGCCGAGGCCGAAGAGCTGAAGGCCCAGCAGGCCCAGAAGCTGGAGACCATCGCCGGTTTGACCGCCGAGGACGCCAAGCAGCTGCTGCTGACCCGCCTGGACGGCGAGCTGACCCACGAAAAGGCCATGCGCATTTCCGCCTATGAGGCCGGCCTGAAGGACGAGATGGACAACATGGCCCGCGAGATGATTGGCCAGGCCATCGCCCGCTGTGCGGCCGACCATTCCAGCGAAGCCACCGTGAGCGTGGTGCCGCTGCCCAGCGATGAGATGAAGGGCCGCATCATCGGCCGCGAGGGCCGGAACATCCGCGCCCTGGAAACCGCCACCGGCGTGGACCTCATCATCGACGATACCCCCGAAGCCATCACCCTCTCCAGCTTTGACCAGACCCGCCGCGAGGTAGCCCGCATGGCGCTGGAGAAGCTCATTGGCGACGGCCGCATTCACCCCGCCCGCATTGAGGAAACGGTGGAGAAGTGCCGCCGTGAGCTGGAAGTGAGCATGAAGCGGGAAGGCGAGCGCGCTGTGATGGAAGTTGGCCTGCACGGCATTCACCCCGACCTGGTGAAACTGCTGGGCCGTTTGAAGTACCGCACCAGCTTCGGCCAGAACGTGCTGAACCACAGCCTGGAAGTGGCCTGGCTGAGCGGCCTGCTGGCTGGTGAGATGGGTGTGAACGTCACCCAGGCCCGCCGCGCCGGCCTGCTGCACGACATCGGCAAGGCTCTGGACCATGAGATCGAGGGCAGCCACGTGCAGATCGGCGTTGAAATCGCCCGCAAGTACAAAGAGAACCCCGCCATCATCCACGCCATTGAGGCCCACCACGGCGACGTGGAGCCCAAAACGCCTCTGGCCTTCATCGTGATGGCGGCCGACGCCATCAGCGCTGCCCGCCCGGGTGCCCGCCGTGAAAACATGGAGAGCTACATCAAGCGGCTGGAGAACCTGGAGGACCTGAGCTGCAGCTTTGAGGGCGTGGAAAGCGCCTTCGCCGTGCAGGCCGGCCGCGAGGTTCGCATTATGGTGAAGCCGGACGCCGTGAACGACGACCAGCTGGTTCTGCTGGCCCGCGCCATCACCAAGAAGATCGAGGAAGAGCTGGATTACCCCGGCCAGATCAAGGTGAATGTGATCCGCGAGAGCCGCGCGGTGGAATACGCGAAGTAATTCCCTGCAAATACGCAGGAAGATGCCCTGCCCGGGCGGCCGGTTTCCGGTCTGCATCGGGCAGGGCATTGTGTTTTGCGCGGGGCGGCGTTTTTCCACATTGCCGTCCCGTTTTGGTGGAAAACCGGCTTGTGCTCAGCGCCGCCATATCCTATAATCAATATTGAGTTTTTCTGCAATGCCCGCGCGTTGCAGGTTTTAACCGGCACACCCAACGCCGCAGGAGGTTTTATGAACTTTGCCAGCATGGATTACTTCATCATGGTTGCCCGTGAAAAAAGCTTCACCAAAGCGGCCCAGCGCCTGTACATCACCCAGCAGACGCTCAGCGCCCACATTGCCTCCATTGAAAAGGAGCTGGGCTGTGCCCTGTTTGTGCGCCACGTGCCCCTGGAACTGACCTATGCCGGGCAGGTGTTTTTGAAGTATGCGCTGGATTTTCAAAAGCGCCACCGGAGCATGGAGCAGGAATTCAACGACATTGCCCACCGCCAGCAGGGCCGCCTGCGCATCGGCATTGCCTACACCCGCGGCCATGCCCTGATGCCCCAGCTGATCACCGAGTTTCAGCGCCAGTACCCCCGTATGCAGGTGCATCTTCTGGAAGCCAGCAACAATACCCTGCACAAAATGCTGCTGGACGGCGAGCTGGACCTGGCCATTGCCTATTTCCCCGAGAACATCACCGGGCTGGAACTGGTGGATTTCTACCAGGAAGAGATCGTACTTCTGGCGGCCCGCAGCCTGCTGGATGAAATTTACGGCGACAAGGCCGACGAACTCATCCGCCAGGTGCGGGAGAGCGGCGACGTTTCCCTGCTGAGCGAGTGCCCCTTCTTGCTGAACGGCTTGAACGACGTGGCGGGCCAGCTCAGTCGCCGTCTGTTCGACGCGGTGGGCCTGAACCCCACCGTGCGGGCGCAGTCCAAAAACATTGAGACGCTGCTGGGCCTGTGCGTGCGGGGCGTTGGGGCCACCTTCAGCCCGGATACCCTGCTTCAGACGGCCCTGCCCCCGGAGCAGCTGAAGGGGCTGGAGGTGTTCCACCTGAGCGGCAGCAGCAGCTATAAAATCCGCTTTGGCTACCGAAGCCAGACCTACCAGTGGAGCATGATCCAGAGCTTCATTCAGATCGCCCTCGCCATGTGGGGCGATCTGGGCAAACAGCCCCAGGCCTGAACCCTAGGTTTTCACCTTCAAAACCGTGTTCAGGATACAGCAAACCGCCCCGCCGCAGATTTCTTTGCGGCGGGGCGGCTTTTTGCGTTTTATCTGGCTTTTATGGGGCCAGCACAGGCTTTGCCGCGCCAATCGGGCGTGGCCTTCGCACACTTACAGCATGGAATACCCGTAGCTGTTCACCAGCGCGTCGATCTTGATGCCCTGCTTGCACAGGGGGCAGTCATGGGCCGAATAGCTGGCGTAGTCCGGCAGGTCGCTCTGGGAATACAGGCTATTCACCGGAATACCCTCGGGGCTTTTTTCCATATCGCTGTAAATGGCCGAGATGCCCACCACTGTGCCGCCGTAATACTGCACGCACTCCACGCTGCGGGCCATGGTTTTGCCGGTGCTCACCGAGGCCATCAGCACCAGAACGTGCTTGCCCCGCACCATGGGCTGAATGTTCTCCCGGAAGATGAGCTGGCTGTTCGTGTTGTATTCCGGCTTGATAACGTAAATGGTCTGGTGCGCATTGATGGACAAGAAACCCGCCTCGGTCAGGGCCTGCGCCAGGCAGGTGCCGATCACCTCGGTGCCCTCCAGGCACAGAATGGTGTCCACAATGGTGGTGCTCATGTATTTTTTCACCAGCTCTTTGGCCACGGCCTGCGCCTCGCTCAAGCGGGTTTTCGTGGTGGTCACGTCAATGTAGTAATTGATGTGGCTGTGGTTGGTGGCAAAGTGGCCCGGCGCAATTTTCAGCGCCACATTCCCCTTGCGGATGGGCAGCTTGATCAGGTTCAGTTCCATGGTTGCTCCTCCCTTTGTGCCGGCAGCCCGCGGCGGCTTTGCGCCCGCTGGCGGCCTTCTTTTTTCTATTATACACCAGCGCTGTGGGCATTTTCAATAAATTCCGCTTTAAAATCTGTGGATTGTTTATGCATCTATCAAACCTGCTGGTATTGCGAACCAGGTTCATCCCATGTTTTGAAGTATTTTGCTAAAACGGCCTACTTTTCTGTTCAAAAGTATTGTTTGCCGCCGCCGTTTTTTGCTGCGAAGGCATTTGCCTCTGCTACACCCTGGCTTCCCCTCAAGAGGAAGGCTTTTTTATACCATCCTCCGCCTGCTGCACGCAAAAAGGCCCCCGCAGGGGGCGCGCCCGTGGCTCGGGCACCGCCTCTCTGCGAGGGCCGCTTGTTTCTTTTGCAAATGCCGGGTTTACAGGGGCTGGTCCACAAAGCCGTCTTTGGTCAGCACGGCCACCGAGTCAAAGCCTGCCGCCTTGGCGGTGCGCATGGCCTCCTCGTAGCCCCACAGAATGCTGTCGGTGCTGTGGGCGTCGGCCGTGATGATGACCTTGCCGCCCAGCTTGCGCCACTCTTCCAGCAGGAAGGGCGCGGGGTAGAACTCATTGCGGAAGCCGCGGGCCACGCCGCCGGTGTTGATCTCCAGCACCGTGCAGTGCTTGATGGCCTGCCGCAGGGCGTTCAGGGCTGCCTCCCGGTAGCGGGGGCTGCTCTCGTTGAAGAACTCGCCCTTGCCGTTCAGCTTTTTGATCAGGTCGAAATGGCCCAGGATGGTGGGCTTTTTCTCCGCCACCTGTGCCACGCTGGCAAAGTAAGCCTCTGCCATTGCCAGACCGTCGCCGCCGAATTCCACATCCACGCAGGTGTGCAGGTCGCTCTCACGCCAGTCGATCTCGTAGTATTTGCCGGTCACCGGGCCGCGCAGATAATGCACGCTGCCGATCCAGTAATCGTAGCCGGTGGGGTCCTCATCCGAGAACTGATCCCACTCAATGCCGCACAGCACATCCATCTTGCCCGCATACTGGGCCTTCAGGCGGTTGATCTCTCCCTTGTAGCGGGCGGTGCGGCTGGGGCTCATGCAATACTCCAGGTCGCAGGGGGTGTGGCTGTGGCCGGTGAAGCCCAGGGTGGTTACACCCTGCTTCCAGGCCGCCACGGCCATCTCCTGCAGCGAACTCTGGCCGTCGCACAGGTTGGAGTGGTTATGGACAGACGAAGTCAGGCAAAGGTTACTCATTGCATTCTCTCCTGTTTCACTTTATGATCGACCACGTGGCGTTTTTCCAGCTCACGGGTGATGTCTTCCACCGAAATTCCCAGTTCCACCATCAGCACCATCACATGGTAGCACAGATCGCTGATCTCAAACACGGTCTCTTCCTTGTCCCGCTTGCCGCCGGCAATGATGACCTCGGTGCACTCCTCGCCCACCTTTTTCAGGATCTTTTCCAGGCCCTTATCAAACAGGTAGGTGGTGTAGCTGCCCTCTTTAGGGTTGGTCTTGCGGCCCTTGATCAGCTCATACAGCCCCTCGTAGGTGAACTGCTTCAGCTCCTCGCTCACATACACCGGCTGGAAGAAGCAGCTCTCGGCGCCGGTATGGCAGGCAGGCCCGTCCTTGACCACCTCCACCACCAGGGCGTCGGCGTCGCAGTCGGCGGTGATGCTCACCACCCGCTGCACGTTGCCACTGGTTTCGCCCTTGCGCCAGATCTCCTGGCGGCTGCGGCTCCAGAACACGGTGCGGCCCTCGGCAATGGTCAGGGCCAGAGTCTCCGCGTTCATATAAGCCAGGGTCAGCACTTGCTTGGTGTAGTGGTCCTGCACAATGGCAGGAATCAGGCCCTTCTCGTCAAACTTCAGCTTCAGATTTTCCATCGTTGTGTTCCTCACAAAACGCCTGGCGGCACCGGAACCTCTGCGGGGCCGAACGGCCGCGTTCAGGCGGTACCACCATGGTTCAAGTATACCATTTTACGCCCGGGAAAAGCAACCACTTCCCGAAGCACTGCGTACATTTTTGTCTTTTCTCTCAAATTGTCCGGATGGGGTTCGTGGGCCGCGGGCTTTTCCTTCAAATCCGCCCGCCGGTCACAGCCGCATTTCCATGCCCTGCTGGCGCAGGTACTCCTTCAGTGCCCGAATTTCCACCTGCCGGGTGTGGAAGATGCTGGCGGCCAGGCCCGCATCCATGCCCGGATGGCGGAACAGCTCGGCAAAGTCCTCCTTGCAGCCCGCGCCGCCGGAAGCGATGATGGGCACGTTCACCCGCCGGGCCATGGCGTCCAGCATTTCCAGGTCGAAGCCGTTTTTCACGCCGTCGGTGTCAATGGAGTTCACCACCAGCTCGCCCGCGCCGTTTTTCACGCCCTGCTCGGCCCAGTCCAGCGCGTTGATGCCGGTGTTCTCCCGGCCGCCCTTGGCGAACAGGCAGAATTTCCCGTCCACACGGCGCACGTCCATGCTCAGCACCACGCACTGGTTGCCGTACTTCTGGGCCGCCGCCGGGATGATGCCCGGGTTGCGGATGGCCCCGGAGTTGACGCTGACCTTGTCGGCGCCGCATTTCAGCACCCGGTCAAAGTCCTCCAGCGTGTTGATGCCGCCGCCCACGGTGAGCGGGATGAAGATCTCCCCCGCCACCCGGCGCAGAATGTCGGTGAACAGGCCCCGGCCCTCCACGCTGGCGGTAATGTCGTAAAACACCAGCTCGTCGGCCCCGGCCTGATTGTAATAGCGGGCCATCTCCACCGGATCGGCCATATCCCGCAGGCCCTGAAAGTTCGTGCCCTTCACCACCCGGCCGTCCTTCACGTCCAGGCAGGGAATGATGCGCTTGGTAATCATACGCTCCTCCTCTCGGTTGGTCAGCCCTGGGCCAAGCGAATGGCCCGGGCCAGATCCAGCCTGCCGGTGTACAGGGCCTTGCCCAGAATGGCTCCCCAGGTGCCCAGCTTGTCCAGCGTGACAAGCTCTTCTTCAAAGCTGATGCCGCCGCTGGCCGTCACCTTCAGACCCTCGATCTTCGCAAGCTCCCGGTACAGCTCCAGGTTGGTGCCCTGCTCGGCACCGTCCCGGCTGATGTCGGTGTAGATCACGGCCCCCACGCCCGCCTCGTGCAGGCGGCGGCAGAAGTCCACGCCCCGCTCCGCCGAAAGCTCCTTCCAGCCGTTCACGGCCACATAGCCGTCCCGCGCGTCCACTCCAACGGCGATCTGGTCGCCGTACTTCTGGGCCATACGGGCGGTAAAGTCAAAGTCCTTCACGGCAATGGTGCCCAGAATGCACCGGCCCACGCCCAAATCGAGATATTGGCGAATGCGCTCCTCGGTGCGGATGCCGCCGCCCACCTCGATGTACAGGCCGCCCTGCCGGGCCAAAGCCTCGATGGTTTTAAAGTTGGCCAGGGTGCCGTCCTTTGCGCCGTCCAGATCCACCACATGCAGGTTTTTGGCCCCCGCCTCCAAGAACTGGCGGGCAATGGCGCAGGGGTCGGCGGAATATACGGTCATCTGGTCATAATCGCCCTGGTACAGGCGCACCACCTGGCCGCCCCGCAGGTCAATGGCAGGAAAAATCTGCATTGTGTTCCTCCTCTTCTCGCTCCGGCGCTCACAGCTCGGCAAAGGCCTTCAACAGGCGCAGGCCCGTGTCGCCGCTCTTTTCCGGGTGGAACTGCGTGCCGTACACCAGCCCCCGGCGCACCGCACCGGTGACGGGCAGCTCGTATTCGCTGGTGGCCAGGGTGCTCTCGGCGCAGTTCTTGGCATAGTAGCTGTGCACGTAGTAAACGCACTCGCCCTCGTTCACATACTTGAACAGCGGGTCCTCCGGGCGGGTGAGGTGCAGGGCGTTCCAGCCGATGTGGGGCACCTTGAGGGCCTTGTTTTTCAAGTCCTCCTCCAGCGGGCACACCTGGCCCGGAATCAGCCCCAGGCCCGCGTGCTCGCCGTACTCATAGCTCTTGTCAAACAGCAGCTGCATTCCAAGGCAGATGCCCAGCAGCGGCTTTTTCTGCACCTGCTGCTTCAGCACCGGCACAAGGCCCGTCTCTTCCAGCTTGCGCATGGCGTCGGCAAAGGCGCCCACGCCGGGCAGAATGATCCGGTCTGCGGCTTCCAGCCGGGCCGGGTCCCGGGTGATTTCATTTTCCAGCCCCAGATAAGAAAGGCTGGAGGACAGGCTGAACAGGTTGCCCACCCCATAGTCGATCACTGCGATCATGGCAATTTCCTTTCCTGTTTGGGTCACACCAGCAAGCCCTTGGTGCTGGGGATCTCGTTCTCCTTGCCCGGCTCAATGGCCACGGCCTGGCGCAGTGCCCGGCCCATGCCCTTGAACACCGCCTCCAGAATGTGGTGGCTGTTTTCGCCGGCCAGCTGCTTCAGGTGCACGGCGCTGGGGCAGCTGCGCACAAAGGCCAGCCAGAACTCCTTGCCCAGCTCGGTGTCAAACGTGCCCACCTTTTCGGTGGGCAGCTCCACCTGCCAGCCCAGATGGGCCCGGCCGGAGAGGTCCACCGCGCACACCATCAGCACCTCGTCCATGGGCAGGATAAAGCTGCCGTAGCGGGTAATGCCCCGCATTTCGCCCAGCGCCTGCTGAAAGGCCTTGCCCAGGCAGATGCCCACATCCTCCACCGTGTGGTGGTCGTCCACCCAGGTGTCGCCCTTGCAGCAAACGATCAGGTCAAAGCTGCCGTGGCGGCAGAACAGCTCCAGCATATGGTTCAGAAAGCCGCAGCCGGTGTCCACCTGATACACGCCCTTGCCGTCCAGTTCCAGCCGCAGGGTGATGTCGGTTTCGGCGGTTTTGCGCTTGATCTCTGCATTTCTCATGGTCTGCTCCTTCCCGCCTCAGGCCCCGAGTTTTTCAAGGGCCGCGATCAGAGTCTCCATCTCCTGCTGGGTGCCGATGGTAATGCGCAGGTAGTTGGAGATGCGGGGCGCATCAAAATGGCGCACCAGAATGCCCTCCTGCTTCAGGGCGCGGTACAAAGCCCCGCCCTCCATGCGGCTGCTGGCCGCAAACAGGAAGTTGGTGCTGGAATCCAGCACGGTAAAGCCCAGCTTCTTCAGGGCCTGGGCCGTCCACTGGCGGGAGGCCCGCACCTTGCCGGTGCACTCCTCAAAATAGGCCTCGTCCTCCATGGCGGCCGTACCGGCCAGCAGGGTGAGCCGGTTGATGTTGTAGGGGTTGTAGCTGAACTTCACCCGGTTCAGGTCGGCGATCAGCTCCTCGCTGCCGATGGCAAAGCCCAGCCGCGCCCCCGCCAGATTGCGGGACTTGGAGAAGGTCTGCACCACCAGCAGGTTCGGGTAGCGGTCCACCAGCGGCACGCAGCTCTCGGCGCCGAAATCCACATAGGCCTCGTCCACGATGACCACATGGTCCGGGTCGGCCTGAAGCAGCCGCTCGATCTGCGCGGGCTTCAGGGCAAGGCCGGTGGGGGCGTTGGGGTTCGCAATGACCACCGTGGCCCCAAGGCCCAGATAGTCCTCTACGTTCAGGGTGAAGTCCTCCCGCAGGGGAATGACCCTGTCCGGCACGCCCCAGAGCTTGGCCCACACGCCGTAAAAGCCGTAGGTAATGTCTGCGTAGGCCAGCGGGGTCTGTTCATCGCAGAAGGCCCGTACCGCAAAACTGAGCACCTCGTCGCTGCCGTTGCCGGGCATCACCTGAGTGGGCTTCACGCCGTAGCGGGCGGCAATGGCGTTGACCAGACCGGTGCAGGTGGGGTCGGAGTACAGGCGCAGGTCCCGCACTTCATCGGCGTTCACCGCCTTAACCACCTGCGGGCCCGCCGGGTAGGGGCTTTCGTTGGTGTTCAGCTTGATGTAGCGGCGGTCCTGGGGCTGCTCGCCGGGGGTATAGGGCTCAAGCGCGGCAAGGGCGCTGGTAAAATAGCGGCTCATGGTCATTCCCCTTTCTGCTCGTTTTCATAGCGGATGGTCACGCTGCGGGCATGGCCGTGCAGGCCCTCCCGCTCGGCAAAGTCGGCAATGCGGGCCTGCACCTTGCCCAGAGCCTCCCGGGTGTAGTACAGGAAGCTGGACTTCTTCACAAAGTCGTCCACCGACAGCGGGCTGGAGAAGCGGGCCGTGCCGCTGGTGGGCAGCGTGTGGTTCGGCCCGGCAAAGTAATCGCCCAGGGCCTCGGGCACGTTTTTGCCCAGGAAGATGCTGCCCGCGTTGCGGATCTCATTCAGCAGGCTGAAGGGGTCGTCCACACACACCTCCAGATGCTCCGGGGCAATGAGGTTGGCGGCAGCCACCGCCTTGTGCATATCATCGGTCACAATGATCTTGCCGTTGGTGTCGATGCTGGTGCGGGCGATCTCCGCCCGGGGCAGCTGAGGGATCTGCACCTCCAGCTCGGCCTGCACGGCCAGCGCCAGCTCCCGGCTGTCGGTCACCAGCACGGCGCTGGCCAGCTTGTCGTGCTCGGCCTGGCTCAGCAGGTCGGCGGCCACCCAGGCCGGGTTGCAGGTGCCGTCCGCCAGCACCAGAATCTCGCTGGGCCCGGCGATCATGTCAATGTCCACCTGCCCATACACCTTGCGCTTGGCCGTGGCCACAAAGATGTTGCCGGGGCCGACGATCTTGTCCACCCGGGGCACGGTCTCGGTGCCGTAGGCCAGGGCGGCCACGGCCTGCGCGCCGCCCGCCTTTACAATGGTGGTCACGCCCGCCACATGGGCCGCCGCCAGAATGGCCGGGGCGATCTTCCCGTCCTTTCCGGCGGGGGTGGTCATCACGATCTGCTCCACCCCGGCGATCTTGGCGGGGATCACGTCCATCAGCACGGTGGAGGGATAGCTGGCGGTGCCGCCGGGCACATACACGCCCGCCCGCTGGATGGGGGTGTATTTCTGGCCCAGCAGAATGCCGTCCTGGTCGTTCAGCACAAAGTTCTTGTGCTTCTGGGCCTCGTGGAAGTGCCGGATGTTGGCGGCGGCCATCTCCAGCGTGGTAATGAAGTCCGGGTCCACCTGGGCCAGTCCCTCGGTCATCTCTTCCTCGCTCACCAGCAGATCGTTCAGCACCACATGGTCGAACTTTTCCGCATAGCGGTACAGGGCCTTATCGCCCTCGGCCCGCACGTCGGCAATGATGCCGTCCACCACGGCCTCCACATCCGCCTCGGCGCGGATGTCCCGGTTCAGGATCTGCTCGGGCCGCAGCTCGTCGAACTCATACAGCTTGATCATTGCTCTGTCCCCTCCTGCAGCTTCTCCATCAGGGTGAGAAGCTCTTTGTTCTTGAATTTGTAGCTTGCCTTGTTGGCAATAAACCGGGCGCTGATGGGCATGAACTCGGTCAGCACCTTCAGGTTGTTCTCCTTGAGGGTGGTGCCGGTCTCCACAATGTCCACGATCACATCCGAAAGCCCCAGAATGGGGGCCAGCTCGATGGAGCCGTTCAGCTTGATGATCTCAATGTCCCGCCCAAGACTGGAATAATAGGCCTTGGCGATGTTCACAAACTTGGTGGCCACTCGAAGCGCCCGGCTGGGATCGTCGGTAAAGTCGGTGGGGCCTGCCACGCACATACGGCATTTGCCCAGGCCCGTGTCCAGCAGCTCGTACACGTCTGCGCCGCTCTCCTCCAGAATGTCCTTGCCCACAATGCCCACATCGGCGGCGCCGTGCTCCACATAAATGGCCACGTCGCTGGGCTTCACAAGGAAGTAGCGGATGCCCGCGGCGGGGTTTTCCACCACCAGCTTGCGGGTCTCGTTGTAATTTTCTTCACAGCCGTATCCGGCCGCCGCCAGCAGGGCATAGACTTTATCGCCCAGGCGGCCCTTGGGCAGGGCCACGTTCAGCATGGCGCTGCCGCTGGCCCGCTGCACCGGCGGCAGCGGGGCGTTCAGCCGCTCCATCTCGTCCAGATACAGTGCAAAGCCGATGGCCCCGGCCCCCGGGCAGAACTTCTGGGCCAGCAGGTCGTACTGGCCGCCCTTCAGCACCGGGCGGGGCAGCCCCGCCAGATAGCCCTGGAACACCAGGCCGGTGTAATACTCCATGTCACCGGTGAGCGAGAGGTCCAGCTGAAGCTCCGTCCAGCCGTCCAGCGCCTGCCACAGGGTTTGCAGCTGGTCCAGCGCGGCGGCCATGGCGGCCTGCCCGGCCCGGGGCGAAGCGCCCCAGCGGCGGCGGCGCTGCCAGTCCTCCATGCCGCCCAGCTGCTCCACCGCCCGGCACAGTTCCTGTGCGCCCTCCATCACCTGGGCGAAGGGGCCGCTCAGGCCGGGCAGGCGGCACAGGGCCTCAATGCCGTCGGGCTGCACCCCGGCCGTCTGGGCCGTGCGGCGAAGCTGGTGGGCATTCTTGCTCTTGATCAGCTCCAGCAGCTCGGGCCGCCACTGCTCTGCCACGTTCAGCGCATCCAGCAGGCCGGTCACAAAGCCCATGTGGCTCAGCTCCAGCACTGCCGGGGCTTCCAGCGCCTCCAGGCTCTGCCGGGCCAGGCCCAGCACCTGGGCCGTGGTCGCTTCGTCCACCGCGCCGATGCACTCCAGCCCCATCTGGTTGATCTCTTTATAGGTGTGGCTCTCCAGGCTGGGGCGGTACACGTTTTCGATGTAATAGTATTTTTCGCACTGGCCGGGGGCGGGCTGGGCATTTTTTGCAATACTCAGGGTCACGTCCGGCTTCAGGGCCAGCAGCCGCCCGTCCAGGTCGGTGAAGGTAATCACCTGGTCGCTGGTGAGGAACCGCCGGTTCTCCTGATACAGGCCGTACTCTTCAAAGCGGCCCATGTGGAACTTGCGGTAGCCCACCTGCTCATACAGCGCGCGCAGGCGCAGGCTGGCCCGCTCCTGCGGTTTCAAAATCGAAAAATCAAATTCCATCGCTCTTCACTCCAACCATTCCGGCACACGGCCAAACCGCCGCCGTTGTTCATTCGCTGGCTTTCATTATAATTTATTCAGATAAAGTTGTAAAGTAGTAAAACGATTATTTTATCTTTTGCCGGGCCGCACCCGATTTTCGGCCCGCTTTTTCATCAGTTTCGCCAGCCTGCCCGGCCTGTAAAAACACAATGGGCCGCCCGGCGCACCCTCTTTGAGCAAGAGGCGCAGAGCAGCCCATATTGGTTTTGATTATCCGCGGCAGCCCAGGTCATCCCAGTTGCCGAAATCCTCCGGAGAGGCAATGCGGGTGGGGTCCAGCTTGCCGTCCTCGCCCACCGGGGCCTCGGCGGCACCCAGCTGAACGGGGTTTGTGTTGGGGGCGTCCGCCGCTGCCGGGGCAGGGGCCGGTTCTTCCGCCTTCGCTTCCTCAGCGGCAGGCTCGGTCGGCTCCTGGGCCGTTGCTTCCGCCGGTTCCTCGGCGGCCGCAGGTGCCTCGACAGTCTCATCGGCCTTCTCCGGCTGCTGCGGCGGGATCATCACCTCATCCTCGTCCAGAATGGGGTCGTTCAGCTTTTTCAGCACGGTGGCCGCCGCCGCACCGGCAGCCAGGCCCACACCCACAGCGATCAAACGTCTCATCATGCCCATGATGGTTCCTCCTTCTTGCCCGGTATTCGGGCAGCGCTCGGTGGTTTTCTCTCACATCAAATTCTGCCGGGCGCGCGCCTTCTGCGCGCGTTGGGGTGCTTTGGTATCCCGCCGGCCGCGGGTGCGGTGCTTTCTCAGCTGAAGGTCACCACATCCTGCACGGGCTTCGTGCCGGGGGCCACCTCCAGGGCGGTCAGCACCGGGCCTTCGCCCCGGAACACCGGGTGGTACTTCACGCTCACCCGGGCGGTCAGGGTGATCCAGTCCCGCTGCTTCAGCTCCTTCACCTTGTCGTACTTGCAGGGGAAGCCCACAAACTGGATGTCCTGCACGCAGCAGGTCATGGCAAAGCGGCCGGGAACAAAGGAATCCTTGCCCGCACGGGGGGTCTGGCACACCTGGGCGGTGAACCGGACGATCTTGTTCTTGTACTTTTCCGGGGTCTCGCTGCAGTCCATATACCAGACGCCGAAGTCCTGATCCGCAATTTCGATCACCGGGGCGTCGATGTCAAAGGGCAGCGGGTCGGGAATGTCGTCATAGGCCACGCTGCCATCGGCAAATTCATAGGCGATGTCGCACCGGCGGGAGGCCTGGCGCACCACCTTGTGGACAAACTCGCGGCTCTCCTCGTCGTTCACGTTCTCGGCCCGGTTCAGCACGATCAGCTCGCTGGCGGCAACCTTGTCCAGCAGCAGGCTGCGCATGGCGTTGTCGTTGGCGTACAGCTTAAAGGTGCTGCCGTCCGCCGTGGCGATGCACTGGTAGATCACCCAGTTGTCCGGCATGGCGGCGGCCAGGTCGTTCAGCATCCACATGCCGTTGTACTCCACCACCACGCGGCCGCAGCCGGATTTTTTGGCCAGCATCTCCAGGTTTTCTTTCGTCAGCTCGCTCTTGTCCTCCAGCGTGGCGGGATAAACACCGCCAAAGGCGAACTTTTCGGGGTCGTACTCCTCCTCGCCCTCTTCGCAGATGAGCAGCAGGGTCTTGTCGCCGGAGTCAAACTGAGGGTCCTCAAAGGTCTCCTGGATGAACTTGGTCTTGCCGGATTCCAGAAAACCCACAAACAGATAAACAGGAATTTCTTTGCTCATACGATCCTCCGCAGGGGCTTACAGCTTGAACAGCTGATCCAGCGCCTTCTCGTCCAGCTTGGAGCCGATGACGCACAGGCGGCCGGTCACATCGGCGGCGCCGGTGCGCACCTGATGCTCGCCCGGCACATAGTCGAAGTGGAACCACTGGCCCTCGGTGCCGGGCACAATGCCCTTGGCGCGCAGAACGGCGCCCAGCTCGCCAGAATCCAGGCTCTCCAGTGCAAAGTTCAGCTCCGCCTCGGTGTACTTGCGGGCGGTCTCCTTGCCCCAGCTGGTGAACACCTCATCGGCGTGATGATGGTGATGGTCATGGCCGCAGCCGCAGCTGCACGCACCGTCGTGGTCATGATGATGTTCATGCTCATGGTCATGGTCGTGATCACAGCCGCACTCGTCATGGTCGTGATGGTGGTGCTCGTGCTCCTCTTCCTCATGGTCATGATGATGCTCGTGGTCATGGTCATGATCGTGGTCACAGCCGCACGCATCATGGTCATGGTGGTGATGCTCATGCTCGTCCTCATCCTCATCGTGATGATGGCCGCAGCTGCACACGCCGTTCTCATCGTAGTGGTGGTGATGCTCGTGCTCTTCCACGGTCTGGCGGGCCTGCTCCAGCAGAGCCTGCACAAAGTCGTCCTCACTCTCCATGGCCTTCAGGATCTGCGCACCGGTCAGCTGGTTCCAGTCGGTGGTCACGATGGTGGCCTTGGGGTTCTTCTCCCGCAGCATAGCCACGGCCTTCTCGATCTTTTCCTCGCTGGCAGAGCCGGTGCGGCTCAGCAGGATGGTGGAAGCGTGGGACACCTGGTCGTTGTAGAACTCACCGAAGTTCTTCATATACAGGCGCACCTTGTTCACGTCCGCCACCGTGACAAAGCTGTTCAGCTTCACGTCCTCCTCGTCGGCGATGGTCTCCACGGCGCGGGTCACGTCGCTGAGCTTGCCCACGCCGGAAGGCTCAATGAGGATGCGGTCGGGATGATACTGCTCCACGACCTTCTTCAGGGCGGCGCGGAAGTCGCCCACCAGGCTGCAGCAGATGCAGCCGGAGTTCATCTCGGTGATCTGGATGCCGGCCTCTTTCAGAAAGCCGCCGTCAATGCCGATCTCGCCGAACTCGTTCTCGATCAGCACAATCTGCTCGCCCTGGAAGGCCTCGGCAATCAGCTTTTTGATGAGCGTAGTTTTGCCTGCGCCCAGGAATCCGGAAAAAATGTCAATTTTCGTCATGGTTTCAAAACCTCCTGCGGCCAAACGCCCCGGTTTGCCCGGGCCTCGAGCCGCTTTTGCAGAATGGATTATGGATTAGAAATGGTTGTGAAACAGGCCGCGCAAAGGGCGCATCCCCTGGGGCATATTCCACCTTATTATTATAGCAAGTCTGTCAACGTTCTCCCATTCAGAATTCTTACCAAAGATTCGTGGGTTTTATACCTCTTTTCCGTCAGTTGTGAAAAAGCCCGCCGCTTTTGAAACCGCCCATCGTTTTTTGTCGTATAATGGAAGAGGTCCTTGCATCGGCAGCGGCCCCATTCCGGGGTTTTGCGGCCGTTTTGAGGCCTTTCTGTGCCATTCTAAAAGCCGGCGCCAAGCGCGCCGCACCGTTTTGTCCCGTTCTGCCCGTTCGGGCAGTTTAGCATCCAAGGAGTTTTTCATGAGCCAACACAACACCGCCCTGCATCACCGCCCTGTCTGGCAGACGCGCCTGGCCCTCTGCGGCCTGGTGCTGGCTGCCGCCATGATTCTGGGGTATTTCGTTGGGGGTGCCCTGTTCCGCCGAAGCGGCCCGCCCTGGACCATCGCCGTGGACCCGGGCCATGGCGGCAGCGATCTGGGGGCCGTGGGGCTGATAAACGAGTGCGATGTGAACCTGGCCACCGCCCAGGCCCTGTATGACCTGCTGGACGCCGACCCCAACTTCACCCCGCTGCTCACCCACACCGGCGAGGGCGGCACCCCGGCCCAGCGGGCGGCCGCTGCCAACCGCCATGGGGCCGACCTGCTGTTCTCCATCCACTGCAATTCCGACAGCTCCGGCGACGGCTTCGGCTTTGAATGCTACCCCGAGCTGCCGGGCCGCACCTACCACCGGGCCAGCCTGAAGCTGGCCCGGCTGGTGTGCAGTGAGATGGAGCCCCTCTCCGCCCGGCTGCGGGGCGAAAACGGCATCCGCTACGCCTACTACGACTCGGACGACCAGAAGCACATTGTGGAGGCCTCGGCGGCCGCCAACATCCGGGAAAACAGCTTCGGCGTTCTGGAAAAGAGCAAGTGCCCGGCCCTTCTGGTGGAGCAGGCCTTTGTGACCAACGCCGAGGACGTGGCCGCCCTGTGCGAAGGGGACGGCATCAACGCCGCTGCCCAGGCCTATTACCAGGCCATCTGTGCCTACTTCGGGGTTTCGGCCGCAGCCTGAGGGCAGGCATGGCCACCCTTTTCAGGCGACTGATGCACCCAAATTTGTGCACGGGTTTCTCTGCGTATCCGCCGGGTGAACGTCTCCCTCGCCGAGGGGGACGTTTTTTGATGCAGCCGCCGGTTCACACAGCATTTTTGCTGTAATGCCCCCAAAAATGACCTGCTGGACGCAGGCTGCCCGAACTGCTATACTGGGCGTATGGAAGCCCGGGGCCTTACGCCGGGCGGCGGGGCGGGCGCAACGCCCACTCCGCAACAGGAAAAGGAGATCGTGCTTTATGGACCTGATTCTCTGCATTGTTCTGATGTTTGCAGCCCTGCTGTTCACCGTCTGGTCGGGCGGGCAGCTGTTCTTCGCCACCAGCTTCGGCCTGGCGCTGTTCTGCATTTACGCCCTGCGGCACGGCAGCAGTCCCAAACAGCTGGGGGCCATGCTCATGGTGGGGGTAAAAAAGGCACTGGTGGTCATTCTGGCGCTGCTGGTCATTGGTATGCTCACCGCCAGCTGGATGCTCTGCGGCACCATCCCCTATCTGGTGTGCCTGGGCATGAAGCTCATTCAGCCCAAACTGTTCATCCTGTGCGCCTTTTTGCTGTGCGCCGCCATCAGCTTTCTCATCGGCACGGCCTTCGGCACCGCCAACACCATGGGCGTGGTGCTGATGACCATCGCCCGGGGCTGCGGCGTCAGCCCGGCCATCACCGCCGGGGCCATTCTCTGCGGCATTTATGTGGGCGACCGGTGCTCCCCCATGTCCTCCTCGCTGCTGCTGCTCTCCACCCTGACCGGGACGGACCACTACACCAACAGCCGCCGCACCCTGCGCAGCTGCCTTGTGCCGCTGGTGCTGGCCTGCCTGTGCTATCTGGCCTTCTCGCTGGCCAATCCCATGCAGGGCGCCGCGGCGGACACCGCCGCCGCCCTGGGCGAGGTCTTTTATCTCGGCCCGGTGCTGCTGCTGCCGGTGGCGGTGATGTTTCTTTTGTGCCTGTGCCGGGTGCCCATGAAAAAGGCCATGCTGGGCAGCATCGTCACCGCCTGCGCCGTGGCGCTGCTGGTGCAGGGGGCCGCGCCGCTGTCCCTGCCCCGGGTGCTGGTGCTGGGCTTCCACCTGCCCGAGGGTACGCTGGCCGCCAGCCTGATCCACGGCGGCGGCATTGCCAGCATGGCCAGCGGCTGCCTGGTGGTGCTCACCTCCTGCGCGCTGGCCGGCATTCTGGAGGGCACCCACGCCACCGCCCGCTTTGAGAGCACCGGCCGGGAAGAGGGCCTGGGCCGCTGTCTGCGCACCATCGCCACCGGCATTCTCACCGGTGCCATCGGCTGCAACCAGACCATGGCCATTGTGCTCACCGAGAGCATCCGCCGCGGCGCTTACCCGGACAAGGACGAATTTTTGCAGGACCTGAGCTTCGGCGGCAGCCTTGGCCCGGTGCTGCTGCCCTGGTGCATTACCGTGTACATTCCCATGCAGTCCATCGGCTTTGCCGGGCTTGGGTACTACCCCTATCAGTTCTGGATCGTTTTAATGCTGCTGTGGCGGGCGCTGACCTGGGCCACCCGCGCGCGGAAATCCGCCAAAACCGCATGAGGCTCTGTTTCTGCTAAAAAATGATCCCGGATGGGTGTTCCATCCGGGATCGTTTTTTGTATAAGGCGATGCAGGGCAGCGCCCGCCGGGGTCATACCACCCCGTTCACCACATTCACCGGCCGGCCCGCCAAAAAGGCCCGCAGGTTTTCCACAGCAATGTCCATCAGCCGCTGGCGGCTTTCGCGGGCGGCCCAGCTGATGTGCGGCGTGATGATGCAGTTCTTCGCCGTGAGCAGCGGGTTGTCCGGCCGGATGGGTTCCACCGAAACCACATCCAGCCCGGCGGCGTACACCCGCCCGCAATTCAGCGCACCGGCCAGGTCCTGCTCCACCACCAGCGGCCCGCGCCCGTTGTTGATGAGGATGACCCCCGGCTTCATTTTTTCAATGCTCTGCCGGTTGATGAGGCCCTCGGTCTGCGGGGTCAGCGGGCAGTTCAGGCTGATCACGTCCGCCCGGGCCAGCAGCTCCTCCAGCGGCACATAGTCGGCAATGGCCTCGCCCTCCGGGCAGGGGCGGCTGCCGCTGGCCAGCACCTTCATGCCCATGGCCGCCGCCATGCAGCCCAGTGCCCGGCCGATGCGGCCGAACCCCACAATGCCCATGGTTTTGCCCGCCAGGCCGAGGATGGGCTTTTCCCAGAAGCAGAAATCCGGGCAGGCGGCCCACCTGCCCTCATGCACCAGCCGGTCGTGCAGGCCCACGCTGCCGCAGATCTCCAGCAGCAGCGCCATGGCGTACTGGGCCACCTCCTGGGTGCCGTAGGCGGGCACGTTGCACACCGGGATGTCCCGCCGCCGGGCCGCCTCCAGATCCACCACGTTGTAGCCGGTGGCCAGCACCCCGATGAACCGCAGGTTCGGGGCCGCGGCGATGGTCTCGCCCGTCAGGGGCGTTTTGTTGGTGTACACCGCCTCGGCGTCCCCCATGCGGGCGCGGATGAGCGCTTCGTCGTGCACATCGGTGCGCTCGTACACCGTCACATCCCCCAGCGTCTCCAGCCCCTGCCAGCTCAAATCGCCCGGGTTTTCCGCATGGCCGTCCAATACCACGATCTTCATGCTGCCTCTCTCCTCCGGCTGCTTTTTTGTGTTACAGCAGTATCTTACCATTCCGCCCCCGCTGCGCCAACCATTTTTTGCAAAATCCGGGATATTCCGCAAAAAACAGAACTCATTCGGGCAAGATAAAACCGTTGACACACCAAGTTTTTCTGTGGTATAGTGTGCTCAGGTCAAAAGGGAGTAGCCAGCGGCCGCCTTGGTGCGCCGCAGCAGCCTGCGTCAATCCCGGGTCGCATTGTTTCGGCGGCCCCGCTACTGTTTGAAATGGCAAGACTTTTACCGTGATTTGCACAGGTGCAGAACACGGTGGAAGTCTTTTTTCTTTGCCGCGCGCCCAGCGGCCGAGAAAAAAGGCTTCGGCCTGCCCGCCGTTCGACCGTTCAATCAAAGGAGTGTTCAACCGTGGAATTCTTATACGGAAATCTATTGCAACTGGATGTGCGCATGATCATCATGTGGGCCATCGGCGGCCTGCTGATCTATCTGGCCATCAAAAAGGACATGGAGCCCAGCCTGCTGCTGCCCATGGGCTTCGGTGCCATTCTGGTCAACCTGCCCAACTCGGGCGCCGTCACCCAGGGGGCGGAAGAGGGCGTGCTGGATGTGCTGTACAACGCCGGCATCGCCAACGAGCTGTTCCCCCTGCTGCTGTTTGTGGGCATTGGCGCCATGATCGACTTCGGCCCCCTGCTGGAAAACCCGAAACTGCTCATCTTCGGCGCGGCCTCGCAGTTCGGCATCTTCTTCACCCTGAGCCTGGCCTCCCTGTGCGGCTTCAGCCTGCACGACGCGGCCTCCATCGCCGTCATCGGCGCGGCGGACGGCCCCACCGCCATCTTCGTCTCCCAGTGGTACGCCAGCCAGTATATGGGCGCCATTATGGTGGCCGCTTACAGCTATATGGCGCTGGTTCCCATCATTCAGCCGCCGGTCATCAAGCTGCTCACCACCAAAAAGGAGCGCACCATTCATATGTCCTACACCCAGGGCCAGGTGAGCAAGACCACCCGCATCCTCTTCCCCATCGTGGTGACGGTTCTGGCCGGGCTGGTAGCCCCCCGCAGCGTGGCGCTGGTGGGCTTTCTGATGTTCGGCAACCTGCTTCGGGAGTGCGGTGTGCTGAATTCCCTCTCCGATACGGCCCAGAACGTGCTGGCCAACCTCATCACCATCTTCTTGGGCATCACCATTGCCAGCCAGATGCAGGCCGACAAGTTCCTGGCCCCCCAGACCCTGATGATTCTGGGGCTGGGCCTGGTAGCCTTCATCTTTGACACGGCGGGCGGCGTGTTGTTCGCCAAGTTCATGAACCTGTTCCTGAAAAAGAAGGTCAATCCCATGATCGGTGCCTGCGGCATTTCGGCCTTCCCCATGTCCAGCCGTGTGGTGGCCAAAATGGCCCTGGCCGAGGATAAGGGCAACTTCCTGCTGATGCAGGCGGCCGGTGTGAACGTGGGCGGCCAGGTGGCCAGTGTCATTGCCGGCGGCCTGATCCTGAATCTGATCGCCCGCTGACGTCCAAAGGAGGAACAACTATGAATCTGCAAGCGTTTTATTCCACCCTGCCCGTGATGGGGATGGGTATGCTGGGCATCTTCATCGTGATGGCGGTCATCGCCCTGGGCATTACCGTACTGAACAAGCTGTTTAAATAAGCCCGGCACACAATCTAAAATAGAAAAAAGGCCACCGGCCGGAATCCGTCTCCCCGTTTGCGGGCAGCGGCATTCCGGCCGGTGGTTTTTTGTTTTTTCAGCGTTCTGCAAGCTGCTTTCAAAGCCGTTCCTGCGCAGGGCAGAGAACGCCGCCCAAACGCTTGTTTTTCCAAGCGCTTGGGCAGTTTCTCAGCGGATGAAGTTGGTCCAGACGCGGTCTTCCTTCTCCGGCAGGGCCACGCCCGCCTTGCGGCCGGCCTCAATGCACTTCAGCATCCAGGCCATGTTGCGGGCCAGCTGGCGCATGGTCTGCATACCCTCGGCATCCTGCTTGACCTCTTCGGGGGTCTTGCCGTGCACCATGGGCCAGTACTGGCTGGCCACGATGGGCATATTGGAGATGGTGAAGTATTTCTGCAGCTGGTCGATGGTCGCCGTGGTGCCGGCCCGCCGTGCGCTGGCAATGGCCGCACCGGGCTTGAACTGCAGGTTGGCGCCGCCCGCGTAGAACAGCCGGTCCAAAAAGCCCGTGGCCGAGCCGGAGGCCGAGGCATAGTGCACCGGGCTGCCAAAGATGAATCCGTCGGCGGTCTTGGCCTTCTCAATGGCCACGTTCACCGCGTCGTCAAACACGCACTTGCCCTTGCCGGCACAGCCGCCGCAGGCCACGCAGCCGCCCACCGGGCCTTTGCCCACGTGGAGGATCTCCGCTTCCACCCCGTTCTTTTCCAGTTCGGCGGCGATTTCCGCCAGGGCCGTATAGGTGCAGCCCTTCTCGTGGGGGCTGCCGTTGATCAACAGTACTTTCATGTTGCTTCTCTCCTTTTCGTGGTTCTGAGGGCGGCGGGCGCGCATCCCCCGCCATGCCTTCCTTTTCTCATTATAGCATAGCTGCCAAGGAGTGCGCGAGGTGCCCGGCTCAAAACGTCAACGCGCCGCCCGCCAAATGATCTGCCGCTCCGGGCTGGCAGCCACGGGCTAACGCCCCGCGCAAAAAAAGGCGGCGAGCCATCGCCCGCCGCCCTGAGAAATTCGTGTTTCAGCCCCACAGGCCGTCCGGATACTGGCCCTGCGCGGTCTTTTCCGCCAGTGCCTTCACCACCAGGGGCTTGTCTTCCTGGTAGGTCACGCCGTACCATTTATCGTGGCTGGTGAGCACCTTCACCCGGGCCTTGCCCTCGTCGATCAGCTGGCTCACCACGCTGGGCAGAAAATACTCCCCCTTCATGGGGTTCTCGGCCAGCGCCTTGTCCAGGAATGCCGCAAAGCGCGCCGTGTCCTCCCGCAGGAAGCTCTCGGTAAAGCCCCACAGGTTCATGGAGACCAACGTGCCGCCGTCCAGATCCGTCCAGGATTCGCCGCCGTCCTCGCTGTAATGGATGCCGCCCTCGTAGGTTTCAATGCGGGTGCGTTCGGTGACCCGGGTCAGGTAGCCGGCGGCGTCGCTCTCGCACACGCCGCGGGACACATGCCCGTTCTCGCTCACGGTGTTCTTCAGCAAAAAGCCCACCATGGCATACTCGTACTTGTCGTCGTCCTCCACCTGAGACAGACGGTCAAACATGACCTTGAAGGCCTCGGGGCCGTAGTAATCGTCCGCGTTCACCACGGCAAAGGGCGCGTCGATCTGATCCGCCGCGGCCAGAATGGCATGGGCGGTGCCCCAGGGCTTCACCCGGCCCTCGGGCACGGCGTAACCGGCGGGCAGTTTTTCCAGCTGCTGGAAGGCATAGCGGATCTCCATCCCGCTTTTTGCGACCCGCGCGCCCACCGTGGCCTTGAACGCCTCTTCGATCTCGTGCTTGATGATAAACACCACCGTCTCAAACCCGGCGCGGCGGGCGTCAAACAGCGTGTAATCCAAAATGGCTTCCCCGTGGCCACCCACCGGGTCGATCTGCTTCAGGCCGCCGTATCGGCTGCCCATACCGGCCGCCATCACCACCAGAATCGGTCGTTTCATAGCTTCTTCTCCTTATTTCTCGGCGTGCCAAACCGGCCGCCGCACTGCTGCGAGTTTTTCTTTCATAAGTATATCGCAACCATGCCGTGCCGACAAGCCCTTTCCACGCAAAAAACGTTCTATGGTTCCTTTTGTTTTACAATAGATTTACATTTCGCGGCTTACCTTGACATTTCCTGCGTTTTTTCGATAGAATGTAAAATACTGCGCAAATTCAAAGTAAAGAAATTTCCCCCTGTTGCTTTCGATTCTGCGGTTGCTGGGTTTCGTTTGTTCGTGTCGAAACCGCTGCACTATACCACTGCAAAGGAGTTGTGTTTTTTGCCTGTTTTTGATCGTCTCAAAAAGAAGTGCAGTCCCTCCCTGTTCTTCCTGGCGATGTCCCTGTTCTTTTTGCTGCTGCTTCTGATCCGGCCCCGGTTCAGCCTGCACCTGGAATTCCGCTCGATTACCGGGGAAGGCACACTGCAGGTCTATCAGCTGAATGGCGACCTGCGCGAGCAGAACGTCAGCAGCCAGAACGCCGTGCTCACGCCGGACACCCGGCAGCTGGATGTGGCCGGTTACCCCCTTGACCTGTATGCCGTCCGGCTGGATCTCTATGACGTGGAATCGCTGGGCATCGAAACCATTCAGGTCCGCCTGGGGGGAATTCCGCTGTACACCTACAGCACCCAGCGGCTTGAACAGATGAGCGTTGGCCCCTATCAGATCGAGCTGCTGCCCGGTGACGGCGTATTCACCTGCACCCCAACAGCCGGAAACTCCTGCTTTACGGTTCTGATCCCCACGGCGCTGCGCCTTTCTGTGCTCACAGCCGATCTGGTGCTGCTTGCGCTGCTCTCGCTGGCTCTGGCCGACCTGCTGCTTCGTCCTGTCCGGAAGTTTCCTCGCTGGCGGGTGGCCGCGCTGCTGTGCATCGCCGCCTCCGGCACGTTGCTGGTGGGTGAGTCCATCCCCGGCAGCCCCTCGCTGATTGGCCTGCCCTGCCTTTGGCTGAACTTTCTCCTGATTTTCACGGTATACGGTGCCCTCAGCTTTCTGCCCCGGCTCTGGATCGGCGTTGGGATCGGCACGCTTTTCTTCGGCATCTGGTACAGCGCCGATGCGTTTGTGCTGCAGTTCCGTTCCCAGCCGCTTCTGCCCTCCGACCTGTTGGCTGCCGGAACCGCCGCCGAGGTGGCCGGCAGCTACGACCTCACCCCCACCAGCGCCATGTGGTGCATGGTTCTGTGGCTAGTGCTCATCACCGGGGCCGCGTTTCTGCTTCAGGAGAAAGGACACTGTCTCCCCCCCGTGCACACAAAAACATACTTGCTGGTGAAGGCCGCCTCGGTGGCAGTTTCCTTCCTGCTCAGTTTTGCTGTTTTTGTGCCGTGCCTTGCCGTGTCCCACTGGGCCGGGGCCATTCCCGGCGTGTTTCAGCGCCAGGGCATGGTCGTGACCTTTCTGAAATACTATCAGAATGGCCGCCCCGCCAAGCCCTCCGGGTATTCCTCGGCCGCGGTGGAGGAAATTCTGGATCAATACACCGTCCCCCAAACCTGCACCGGCACACAGCCCACCAACGTTCTCATGGTCATGAACGAATCCCTGGCCGACATGCGGGTGGGCCAGACGGATTACACCGCCAACGAGCTGGCGTTCTGGAACTCCCTCATCCGGAACACCGTGCACGGCAATCTATTTGTTTCCACCCGCGGGGGCGGAACCTCCAACACGGAGTTTGAGACCCTCACCGGCAACTCCATGGCCTTTCTGCCCGCAGGCAGCGCCCCCTATGTGAACCTGATCCGGCAGCCGATTTTCTCGCTGTCCCGCTATTTTCAGGCGGCCGGTTACCAGACGGCCGGCCTGCATTTGATGGATCGCGCCAACTACAACCGCAACACGATTTATCCCCTGCTGGGTCTCTCGTCTTTCTGGGCGCTGGAGGACTACGACTCGGTGGACGCCCTGCGCGGCTACGCCACCGACTGGGACGATTACCAGAAGCTGATTGCCCTGGAAGAATCCATGGCCGACACGCCCCGCTTCCTGTTCAACGTCACCATTCAGAACCACGGCGGCTACTCCGCCCCGGGCGATACCCCCATTACGGTGGACCTTTCCCACTACGGAGACTATCCAGAGGCGGAGCTGTACCTGTCCCTCGTGACGCTCTCGGACGAAGCCCTGAAGGAGCTGATCGACCATTACCAGCAGGTGGACGAACCCACCATGATCATTGTGTATGGCGACCACCAGCCCGCCCTGGGCGATGACACCGACGATTGGCTGTTCGGCAGCAACGCCGGCCCGCTGAGCATGTATGAGACGCCCTTCCTCATCTGGACCAATTATCCCATCGAAAGCCGCAATGTGGGCGACATGAGCGCCAACTATCTGCCCATGCTGATTCTGGAAACGGCCAACATGCCCCTTCCGCCCTATTATCTGCTTCTGAACGATGTATACCAGGAATACCCGGTGATCACCTCCCACGGCGTGCTGGATCGGGAGGGGAACTACTACACCAGCCTGAACCAGCTTGAGAACGACCCGCTTCTGAACCGCTACCAGATTGCCCAATACAACGGCCTGTTTGATAAAAACGGCCGCGTGGACGCGCTGTTCGAGGCCCCGGCGGCGTGAGTTTTTGATGAAACTGTTGCGCCGAAAAACGGCCAAAAAAAGAAAGGCATCGCCTATGGAAGAGCAGCATCAATGTCCCCTTTGCGGGCAATATGAATTTGAGCGGTACAACAGCATGGACTTTTGCCCTGTCTGTGGCTGGTTTGACGATGCTCTGTATGAAGAGGGCCCGGATTATTGCGGCGGCTTTTACACCATCAGCCTGAGCGAGGCCCGCAAACTCTGGAATTCCTGTGAGACGGTTTTTGAAAATTATCCAAACCCGTCAAAAAAATCTTAAATTTTAAGCCGTGCTGCACTGCACCGCAGCTTTTTTTACGCAAAAAACCGCCATGGAACCCTTGTTCCATGGCGGTTTTTATTTTAGATTTCCGGAATTCTCCGGGAACATCTCCCGCTGCACACATCGGGAGCATGCGATTCACCACTCATTCCAGGTGACTTTTCAACCACTCCAACATTCCATCATAGTCCAATCTTCCAGACGCTACCTGAAGAATGAGCGAAATCAGCTCCTCATCCGTGCAGCACAGATTGATTTGATTGACCCCCATAAGCGTAAGCATCGCATGGGCTCCAATACGCTTGTTTCCATCCAGAAACGGATGGTTAGAAATCAATCCAAACCCAAGCCGCGCGGCCTTTTCAAGAACCGTCGGGTACAGGTCCTGTTCCGCAAACGTCTGAAACGGCGCGTTGATGGCAGAATCCAAAAGCCCTTCATCGCGCACGCCGTCTATACCGCCAGTCTGCGCAATCAGTGCGGTGTGCAGCATCAGGATCTGGCGCTTGCTCAGAATCTTCATTTTGCCAATTCCTCATAGACATGCCGGTTTTTCTCCATCAGTTTTTGAGAAACCGCAAGGAGTTCATCGTCTGACACCGTCTGCACTTCATCGGCCTGCGGAAACTCGTAGACGATATAGCGGGGCACATTGTTTTTCATGATCACCGCACTTCCGTATTGATCCACCAAGCGAGCCACACGGGAGAAATTCTGATTTGCAACGGAGATCGGCACAATTGTATCACTATTGATATTCATACCCTCCGCCTCCTTTCTGCTTATAGTATACTCATATTTTAGGACAAATTCAACCTATTTCATTTGATGGGATGCACTGCACCGCGGCTTTTTTACGCAAAAAACCGCCATGGAACCCTTGTTCCATGGCGGTTTTTGGAGCCGGCAGACGGACTCGAACCCCCGACCTGCTGATTACAAATCAGCTGCACTACCAACTGTGCTATGCCGGCACAAACAGCGCCGCAGGCGGGCAAAACCAGCCGGCGCGCGCTGCGCTACGCAGAATATTTTAGCACACTCTTTTGCCGCTTGTCAATCATTCAGGGCCTTTTGCAGGGCGCAGAAATCCTCCAGCGTCAGCTGCTCGGGCCGGGCCATGGGCGAGAGGCCTGCGGCCTCCAGCGCCTGCATCACGTGGGCCTTGGGGATGCCAAGCCCCGCCGAAACGGAATTCGCTGCCGTTTTGCGGCGCTGGCCGAAGGCCGCCCGCACCAGCTTGAAATACCCCTCCTCGTCCGGCGTTGCCACCGCGGGCTGGGGGCGCAGCACCAACTGGATGACCGCGCTGGTCACCTTCGGCGGCGGGAAGAAGCTGCCCGGCTGTACGGTGAACAGCAGGCGGGGCTGGGCGTAATAGGCCACGCCGTAGCTGATGGCCCCGGCGGCGCGGGTGCCCGGGGCGGCGCTGATCCGCTCGGCCGCCTCCTTCTGCACCATCACGGTGATGTGCTCCACCGGCAGACGCTCTTCCAGCAGGCGCATCACGATGGGGCTGGTGATGTAATAGGGCAGGTTGGCGCACACGGCCACCTTCAGGCCCGCAAACTCCTCGGCGATCAGCTTCGCCAGATCCACCTTCAGCACATCCCCCATCACGATCTTCACGTTGGGGCAGTCGGCCAGGGTCTCGGCCAGCAACGGCGGCAGACGCTCGTCCACCTCCACAGCCACCACCTTGGCGGCCCGGGCGGCCAGCTCCTTGGTCAGCACGCCGATGCCGGGGCCGATCTCCAGCACGCCGAAGCTCTCGTCAATGCCGGCGGCCTCCACCATGCGGGGGCAGATGCCGGGGTTTACGATAAAATTCTGCCCGAAGCCCTTGGAGAGGGCAAAGTCATACCGGGCGCACAGATCGCGAATCACCTTCACGTCGGTCAGGTTGGGCATGGGGGGTCCTCCTCTCGGCCGCAGCCGCTTGTCTGGTTGGGCGCTGCCGCCTTTCAAAACGCGGCATTGCCAAAAACTTCCCCGGGGCGCGCCGCGGGGAAGCATGGATGTTCAATATTGGGGCCTTGGGGCGCGGGGCCGGTCAGCCCTCGCTGGAAGCCTCGGAGGAAGCCGCATCGCTGCCGGCATCCTCGGTGCCCTCGGTGTTCTCGGTGGTGTTCACGTCCTGATCGGAGGCATCGCCCTCCTCGTCGGTGCCGCCGTTGCCCAGCGCCTGGGCCAGCACCTCCTGGCAGCGGGCCACCTGGGGGTCAATGTCCGGGGTCAGGTCATAGAAGCTCTGCTCCTGCTCGCTGGTCAGGGTGGACTCCACGTCCGGGGCCACGCCCACGCCGTCAAAGCTCTCGCCCTTCGCGGTGAGCATCTTGGCCACGGTGATCACCACGGCGCTGCCGTCGTCCAGCTGGTAGGGGTCTGCCTGAATGGTGCCCTTGCCGGCGGTGGTCACGCCCACGATTTTGCCCTTGCCGAAGTCCCGGATGGAGCTGGCAAACAGCTCGGCGCAGTAGGAGCTGCCGCTGTTCACCAGCACGGTCATGGGCAGATCCACTTCGTCGGAATTGCTGGTGCCCAGCACCTCGGTGGAACCGTCCTTATACAGGGCGCTCACCACATCGCCCTCGCCGCACAGCAGAGAAATGCTTGCCACCGCTGCATCCAGGCTACCGCCGCTGGTGTTGCGCACATCAAAGATCAGGCCGGTGGCTCCGCTGCTGGTCAGCTGATGGATGGCGTAATCCAGCTGGGAGGCGGTGTTGTTGTTGAAGGCGGAAATCTTCACATAGCCGCTGTTGTCCGCCAGCAGCTGATATTCCACACTGGGAATGGTGTACCGGCTGCGGGTCAGGGTGATCTCCTGCTCCTCGCTGGCGGGGTTCAGGTAGGTCACCGTCACGGTGGTGCCGGTCTCGCCCCGCAGGCGGCTGGTCACGTTGTCGCGGGTCAGGCCCTTGACGTCCGTGCCGTCAATGGCGGTGATGTAGCCGCCCTTTTCCAGCCCGGCCTCGGCGGCGGGGGAATCTTCGTACACCCGGATGATGCGGGCCGCGCCGGAGGCGTCCTTCACCACATCCACGCCGATGCCCATCAGCTTGCCGTCGGCAATGTCCTGCAGCTCCGCATAGGCATTGGCCGTGTAATAAACGGCGGCCCGGTCGCCGGTGCCCAGCATATAGCCGGAGGCAATGGTGTCGTTCAGGGTGTCGTCGTTGATCTCGTAATAGGCGTTGTCGCGCACATACTTGTCGATCTCCGCCAGCTTGGAGTACATATTCTCCTTTTCCTTAACGCTGCTGACGGTGTTGTTGAAGTGCTGGCCTGCCAGCACCATCGTCACCGAGAAGGTCACGGTCATGGCGATGATGGCAATGGTAATGGCGAGGCTGATGGAAATTTTCTTATTCATGGGGTCACTCCTTCCGGACGGCCGTTTTTTTGCAGCCTTCCGGCCTTTGGTCAGATTTCCGGCCCGCGCGGGCCATGGCAATGTGCGCCCGGCCCCGTCACGGCAGGGCCGGGCGCACCGGGAAACGGTTGTTCAGAACAGGTACGCCAGCTGATACACCAGCGCGCCCAGGGTGCTCAGCAGCATCAGCGCCGCCAGAATCAGGCACACGGCCCGCACCCACTGTTTGGTATTTTTCATAACGCCTCCTGCCGCGCATCGGGCCGAACCCGCTGCGCCAAGCCGCCGCTCAGCCGGCGGTGAAATAGTTGAAGGGGTTGGTGGGGGTGCCGTTCACGCGCACCTCCAGATGCAGGTGGTTGCCGGTGGACTGGCCGGTGCTGCCCACATAGCCGATGACCTGGCCGGCCGTTACGACCTGGCCCTCGCTCACCGCCATGCTGCTCATGTGCGCATACAGCGTGGCGTACCCGTTGCCGTGGTAGATCATCACATAGTTGCCGTAGCTGGAGCTGAGCCGCGCCACGGTGACGGTGCCGCCGGCAGCCGCCAGAATGGCCGGCGAAGCGCCGCGGGTGGTCACGTCAATGCCCTTATGGCCGGCCTTGATCAGGCCGTTGATGTTCTGGGTCTCACCGAAATAGGTGGTGATGGTGCTGTAGCCGGGCAGCGGCCAGATGAACATATCGCTGGTGAAATCGCTGCTGCCGCCCTGGTTCTGCTGGGCCTTCTGGGCCTGCTGGCGCACAAAGGCTTCCCACTCGGCCTCGGCCCGGTCGTACTCGGCCTGGGCCATGCTCACCACTTCCTGCTGGGCCTTGGCGTCCGCCTCGGCCTTGGTGATGGTGGCATCGGTGGCCTGAATGTTGGCCGCCAGCTGGCCAGACTTGGTTTCCAGCTGGGCCTTGCGGCTTTCCAGCTCTTCCTTGGCGGCCTCCAGCTCGGCCTTTTCCTCGTTCAGGGTTTCGCGCTGGGCCTTCATCTCATCCAGCACCTGGGTGTTCCACTCGCTGACCTCCTGCATGGTGTTGGAGAAGGTCAACAGCTCATACAGGTTGTCGCAGCTGGCCAGCATGGCCACCGCGCCGGTGTCGTGCATCATCTGCATGGCGCCCATCTGCTGCTTAAACTCATCCCAGCGGCTGTCGATTTCCGCCTGCTTCTGGGCGATCTCATTTTCTTTGTTGCCCACGGCCTCTTCGGCGTCGGTGATGGTCTCCAGCAGGGCCGCCAGCTGCTCCTTCAGCAGAGCCGACTGGTTCTGCAGCTTGGTTTTGGTGGTCTCGGCGTTTTTCTTGTCCTTCTGCAGTTTTGCCAGAGATGCCTTTTCCTGCTTCAGGGCAGCCTCCAGACGGTCCACCTTTTCCTTGGCGGTTTCCGCATAGACGGTGGTGCCGGTCATGCAGCCGGCCAGCATCAGGGCCGCAAGCCCCGTGCACAGGGTCCTCTTCATACGGCGGTTCATCCTTACACCTCCAGATATTTACGGATCGACGTGGCGGTGCCGATGCTGCCGATGATCACGCCGAAAATCAGGAACGCGCCCAGCACAATGGGCCACACCTGGCCCACGCTCAGCAGGCAGCTGCCCAGAATGGGGCCCCAGAAGCCGCTCATGGCCCCAACTTTGTTCACCACCAGGGCATAGGCACCGATCACCAGCCCCGCCGCCAGCAGTCCGCTGATGAGGCCCACGCTGGTACCCTCCACAAAGAAGGGCCAACGGATGAAGCCGTTGGTGGCGCCCACGTACTTCATGATGTTGATCTCCTTGCGGCGGGCAAACACCGTCAGCCGGATGGTGTTGGAAATGACCACCACGCTGACCAGCGCCAGCACGGCCACCAGCGCCCAGCCCGCATAGGTAACCGCCCGCTGAATGGTGAGGAACACGCTGGACAGCTGGGTGGGGGCGGAAACGCTGTACACCCCGTCGATCTGCTCCAATTGGGCGATCATCTCGTCCAACTGGTTCAGATCTTCCAGCACCACCCGGTAGTTGGCGTGGAAGGGGTTGTCCTCTTCAAAATCGTTGAACAGATCGGCGTACTCGCTCATGTAGCCCTTGTAGGTTTCCAGAACCTCTTCCTGGGACACATAGGTCACCGCGGCCAGGCCGGGCATACTGCGCAGGGTCTGGTCCACCGAGGCCAGCTGTTCGTCGCTGAGGCCCTGATCCAGATACACCACGGTCTCGTTCTGGTCACCCAGATACTCCACCAGGCTGTTCACGTTGGCGCTGAACAGACCCGCAATGCCGGTCAGCAGCAGGCAGGCGGTCAGCACGCCGATGCTGGCAAGGCTCATCAGCCGGTTGGCCCGCAGATTGTGCAGGCCCTGTTTGGTCAGATATCGAAAGCTGGACCATTTCATTGGGCAGCCACCTCCTCGTCATCCTCCATGGGGGCGGGGGCGGTATCGCTTGCCACAACACCATGGTCCAGGGTGATGATGCGCTTGCCGAAGCGCTTGGCCAGGGCCACCTCGTGGGTAACCACCACCACGGTGATGCCCACGCTGTTGATGGCCTTCAGCAGCTCCATCATCTCCAGGCTCAGCTTGGGGTCAATGTTGCCGGTGGGCTCGTCCGCAATGATGAGCTGCGGGCTATGTACCAGCGCACGGGCCAGAGCAACGCGCTGCTGCTCGCCGCCCGAGATCTCATCCGGCAGCCGGTCGGCCTTGTCGGCCAGGCCCACCAGCCCCAGAACATAGGGCACCCGCTTTTTGAGCTTGTCCTCTGCGATGTTGGTTACGCGCATGGCGAAGGCCACGTTTTCATACACGCTCATGGTGGGAATCAGGCGGAAATCCTGAAACACCACGCCCATGCGGCGGCGCAGGTAGGGCACCTTGCGTTTTTTCATGGTGGAAAGGTCCAGCCCATCCACCAGCACCCGGCCGCTGGTGACCTGCTCTTCCCGCAGGATCAGCTTGATAAAGGTGGATTTGCCCGCGCCGGAGTGGCCCAGCACAAACACAAAGTCTCCCTTGCGGATGCGCAGGTTCACATGCTTCAGCGCATGGTTGCCGCCCTTATAATCTTTGGTGACATCCTCGAATACGATCATAGGTTCCAGTCTCCCCCTTCAGGCCGCCGCGTTTCAGGGCCGCAAAGGATCGGTGCGTCCGTCTTTGCCGCTTCGGCAAAGGCAGCCGCATTGTTTTACATCTTGTCTAATATTGAAATTGTACCCTGCACGCCCAGGGCCTGTCAAGGGTGCAGCCGCAGCGGGCGGGCCGGTTCGGCGCACCGGAGGGCAAAATCAATACTTTGCCGGATTGGAGGACAGGTACTTCTTGACCATCAGCGCCACCTTGAACACGATGGCGTCGTCAAACTCCCGCAGGTCCAGGCCGGTGAGCTTCTTGATCTTTTCCAGACGGTACACCAGCGTGTTCCGGTGCACGAACAGGCCGCGGCTGGTCTCGGAAACGTTCAGGTTGTTCTCAAAGAAGCGCTGAATGGTGAACAGCGTCTCCTGATCCAGGCTTTCGATGCTGCCCTGCTTGAACACTTCCTTCAGGAAGGTCTCGCACAGGGTGGTAGGCAGCTGGTAAATCAGGCGGGCAATGCCCAGATTGTCGTAGCTGACGATGGTCTGCTCGGTGTCGAACACCTTGCCCACTTCCAGCGCCACCTGGGCCTCCTTGAAGCTGGAGGCCAGGTCCTTCAGGTTGGCAATGGGGGTACCGATGCCCAGCACCGCCTTGATGTAGTGCTCACCGGCCAGGGTATCCACAATGCTGGTGGCCAGCTTCTCAATGTCCTTGCGGTCAATGCCGTGGCGGATCTCCTTCACCAGCACGGTGTCGGTTTCGCTGATGTTGAACACAAAGTCCTTGGTCTTGTCGGGGAACAGGCCGCTCACCACATCGTAGGCGGAAATGTCGTTGCCGGAGGTGACGCGGATCAGCAGCACCACGCGGGATACATCGGCTGTAAAGTGCAGCTCCCGCGCTTTGGCGTAGATGTCGCCGGGCAGAATGTTGTCCAGCACCACATTCTTAATGAAGTTGGTGCGGTCAAACTTTTCGTCGTGATACTGCTTGATGCTCTGCAGGCTGACGGACAGCATCCCCGCAAACTGGCCGGCCTCTTCGTCAGTACCTTCCACAAACGCGGCATAGTCGTTGTGTTTGGTGGTGCTGAACTGGCGGTAGGTATAGCCGTCCCGCACAAAGCTGTCGCCCGCCACCAGACGGTCGGCGGCAAAGCCCTCCCGCACCTCGCCGATGCAGTTCAGCTCGGTGCAGGCAATGACGGTGCCGGTCTCATCCACCACACCCAGGGTACGCCCCACCGCTTCTTTCATCTGGAAGATAACGCCCTGAAACACTCTGTTTGCCATAACATGTTTCCCCTTTTCCGCATTGGTCAACGACGCCGTGGCACACAGGACGCAGCGGCGCACAACGCCCCTTTCCCAGCCGCAGGCGCACCATAGCTGAGAGGAACTTCGCGCGCTGACCTTCCGATTTCTGTGACGGGGTCGTACTTTTCCGTTTTGCAAACGGCCCGTTTGTGATTATTGAACAATTTCAAACGGATCATGTGTATATTTTACACAATAGAATTTACTTTTGCAACAGATTTCAACGAAAAAAATGAGCCTTTATTGTGTAAATTGGGAGAGTGTGGTAAAAACAAACGGTATTGTGCGTCATCCTTCTTTAGAATAATAAGAAAATGTGACGAAAATTTCAAAATTTTTTGAAATTCAGGCCGTTTCATTTATCCAATTGTATATTTCTCACAGCAGCGCGCCAAAGCCTTTGTGCACTTTTCGTCAAATGGCCGGTCTTTGGGGCTGTTTCGGGTAGGGTGGCCAAGCCGAAAGCGCAGTGCTATAATGAAAGCGGTTTCGCCCCACCCATTCAAACCGGAGGTTTTTCATGCCCAAGTTGATCTTTCTGGACATTGACGGCACACTGCTTCTGCCCGGCCACCCCATGAGCCAGCGGGTGGCACAGGCCCTGCGCTGTGCAAAGCAAAACGGCCACAAACTGTTTTTGTGCACCGGCCGCAGCCGGGTGATGCTGCCCGCCGAGCTGACGGCCTTCGGGTTTGACGGCATCGTGTGCAGCGCCGGCGGTTATGTGACCCTGGGCGACCGGGTGATTCTGGACCAGCCCATCCCTGCGCCCATCGTGCGCACCGCCCTGGACGCCATGACCGGCCTGTACTGCAACCTGGAATGCCAGGAGATCACCTACGGCGACCCGCTAGACCCCGCTGCCTTGGAAGGCCCCGCCGCCAACAGCGAGCTGGCCCGGATGCGGGAGGTGCTTTCCGGCCTGTACGACATCCGCCCCATAGACGAGTACGATGGCCGCCCCGTTTACAAGCTGAGTTTTATGGGCCCCAACGCCGCCGCGCTGGAAGGCCCCCGCAAAGTGCTGGCCCCCTGGTTCCGCTTTGTGGTGCAGGATGTGTTCGGCGACACCACCACGGTGAACGGCGATGTGATGTACACCGCCGTGAACAAGGGCCAGGCCGTCCGCGCCGTATGCCAGGCTCTTGGCGCGCCCCTGAGCGACACCATCGGCGTGGGCGACAGTATGAACGACCTGGAGCTGATCCAGACGGCGGCTTTGGGCGTGGCCATGGGCGGCGGCAGCCCCGAGCTGGCCCGCCAGGCCGACCGCACCTGCCCCTCGGTGGAGGAGGATGGTGTGGCCCAGCTGCTGGAAGAGCTGGGGCTTGCATAACGCAGAAACGGGGGTGCAGCATGGACGAATGGCTGGACATTTATGACGAACGCCAGCGCCCCACCGGCCACCTGCGCCGCCGGGGCGACCCCATTGAGCCGGGCGAGCGCTATCTGGTGGTGACCGTGTTTGTGCGGGACAGCCGCGGCCGCTTTCTCACCACCCGCCGCAGCCCCCAGAAGGACTACTATCCCGGCTGCTGGGAGGTGACCGGCGGCACCGCTCAGGCCGGGGAGGACGGGCTGGCCGCCGCCGTGCGGGAGCTGGCCGAGGAGACCGGCCTTGCCCCCGGCCCAGCCGCCTTTCAGTATCTGGGGCGGCTGGAGCACCCCACCGACGGTCAGGGCGGCATTTTTATTCTGGACCACTTTCTGGTGCAGCTGCCATCGGCCGCACCAGCCATCCGGATGCAGCCGGAGGAGGTGGCGGACTGGCGCTGGCGCACCCCGGACGAGGTGGAGCAGCTGTGCCGCGCCACCCCCATGGAGCCGCTGACCCCCTTTGGCTGGCAGGCGTTCCGGGCAGTTCTGCACCCCGGGCCGGCCGCCCCTTCCGAACCGATAAGGAGAACCTATGGCTGATTTTGCAATTCTTCCGCCCCGCATCGACGATTCTCTGCCCTCGCTGGGGGCCAGCGCCCTCACCCCGGAGGCGGAGATCACCGGCTGGCAGCTGACCGGCCTGGACCTGACCGGGGCCGACCTGAGCCGCATCACCTTTGAGGGCTGCGTGCTGGAGCGCTGCCGCCTGACCGCCTGCCAGCTGGATGGCGCGGAATTCCGCGACTGCCTGCTGCGCGGGTGTGAACTGTCCCGTGCGCGGTTTTCCCGCAGTTATTTCAGCCGCTGCGTGATTCAGGGCTGCAAGGGGATGGGCACCAGTTTCTCCAGCAGCAAGCTGGTCAACACCCTCTTGCAGGACTGCATACTGGAACTGGCAAATCTGGACGGCGCAAGCCTGGAAAAGCTGGCCTTTCGCGGCTGCAGCCTGAACGATGTCTGGTTCACCGAGTGCAAGCTGAAGCAGCTGGCGCTGGAGGACTGCACCCTGACCCATCCCAACTTCTTCCGCACCCCGCTGGCCGGGGTGGACTTCACCCGCTGCCGCCTGAGCGGGCTTGTGTGCACCGAAAACGGCGCCGAGCTGAAGGGGGCCATTGTCACCACGGAGCAGGCCGTCGATCTGGCCCGCCTTCTGGGGCTGGTCGTCCGGCCCTGAGCGGCGCGGGTTTTCCACAAAGCAGTGCGTCCCGCGTGGAAAACCCGGCTCTTTTCTGATTTGATTGTGAGGTAAACGGTATGGAATCCTCTTCCCTTCCCCGGCTCGTCGCCCGGGATTACGACGGCGTGCCCTGGTACTACGAGCCGCCGGTTTATATGCCCCACCGGTTCATTCTGGGCACCGTGGGGGAAAAGCCCCTGGCCTGCATCGGCATCAACCCCAGCACCGCCCGCCCCGGCGCGCTGGACAACACCCTGAAATCGGTGCAGCGGCTGGCCCTGGCCAACGGGTTTGACAGCTTTCTCATGTTCAACGTCAGCCCCCAGCGGGCCACAGACCCCAACGATATGGACGCCCAGCCGGACCCTGCCCTGGCCGAGGAAAATCTGGTGTGGCTGGAGGCCATGCTGGCCCAGACCCGCCCGGTGATGTGGGCCGCCTGGGGCACCCTGATTGAAAAGCGGCCCTACCTGCCCGGCATGATGCGCCGCATGGTGGCCATCACCCAGCGGTACGACATTCCCTGGGTCACCTTCGGCAAGCGTAGCAAAGCCGGGCACCCCCACCACCCGCTGTATCTGCGCAAGGACGAAGCGCCCCAGCCCTTTGACGTGCAGGCCTACCTGGACGAGGTGTTTCCCGGGCTGTGAGGGCCAGCGGGGCGCTGATCGGGCATTTTCCCCAACGAACCACCATCTCCCGATTGCAGGCGGCATAGAACGACTTATAAAAGAAGCGAGGAGCGTTTTCGGTGCTCCTCGCTTTTGTTTTTTCTGGTCTGTCGTCTGCTGCCTTTTTCGGGGAACGCTCAAAGCCGTTCCAGCAGCTCTAGAATGTCCGCCCGCCGGGCCAGCCCGTCGGAAAAGGCCGTGGCGCTTCCGGCCGCCGCCCCCAGACGATGGGCATACGCATAATCGCTCCGCGTCAGCCATCCGGCCACAAACCCGGCCACCATGGAGTCCCCTGCGCCCACCGAGTTGCGCACATTGCCCTTCGGCACACCCAGGCAATGGACTTCGCCCCGCTCGTCCAGCAGCAGCGAGCCATCCCCCGCCATGGACACCAGCACGTTGCGCGCCCCCTGCTGCTGCAGAGCGCGGGCGCACTCCAGAATTTCTTCCTCGGCGGTCAGCTTTTTGCCGAACAGCTCCCCCAGCTCCAGATGATTCGGCTTGATGAGGAACGGCCGGCAGGGCAGCACCCCGCGCAGAAGGCCGCCGGCCGCATCCACCACTGTGAGCACCCCCCTGCCTTCCACCCGGCGCAGCAGCGTTTCGTAGCTGCCGCCCGGCATGGAGGCCGGAACCGAACCGGAGACCACCAGCACATCCCCCGCCTGCAGGGCATCCAACTGCTCCAGCAGGCGGCGCTGTGCCTCGGGCGGAATCACCGGCCCGGCGGCGTTGATCTCGGTTTCCTCCTGCCCCTTGAGCTTCACATTGATGCGGGTCTGGCCTTCCGCCAGATGGATAAATTCCGTCCGCACGCCCCGCCGGGTCAGCTCACGTTCCAGCTCGCAGCCGGTGAACCCGGCCACAAACCCCAGCGCCGTGGTCTCCACGCCCAGCTCGTGCAGCACACAGGAGACGTTGATCCCCTTGCCGCCCGGCTGAATCTCCGCCTGCCCGGCGCGGTTGGCCCCGCCCACCGTCAGCTTCTCCACCCGCACCACGTAATCCAGGGCCGGGTTGAAGGTAACCGTATACACCATCCTGCTCTTCGCTTCCTTTCACGGCAGGCCCGCCCGGAATGCACTCGGCCGGGCTGCGGCTGCCTCTTTTTAATCCGCTGGTTGTTGATTTACTTTTTGAATGCGGCGCAAGTGGCCGGTTAAGCAAAACATATCCATTGCAGATAGATCTCACTTTTTCGAAGTTTTTTTCGCCCGGTTGTATTTTTTTGACTTTCTCTTCGCCAACATTTCCTCGTGGTTCATTTGTCGAATGTCGCTTACCGGAATGGTCATTCCGGATGCCTCGCGTTCGGTATAGTCATCCCATTCCATCAGGATGTTGTCGTAGATAAATCCGGGATACGTCTCGCCATCATCCCGCCCAACAAGTGCATCCAGCGACAAGCCATAAATATCCGCCAGCCGGATAAGGATTTCAACGGTTGGTTCATGCAGCCCGCTTTCGTATCCAAAGTAGGTGTTTGGGGCCACATGGAGCGCTTGGCTCAATTTCCTTTGTGTGTATCCCCGTTCCAGCCTCAGCTGCACTAAGATTTTGCCGATGGTTTCGGCCCGTTCTTCTATGATAAATTGGCCATCTTCGGCTTCCTGTCTGGAAATGTATTGGCCCTTTCCAAGCTTAAATTCTGCAATGTGGTCAATGCGCTCATTGAACAGGGATTCCACGTTTCATCACCTCATGTGTATTGTAACCGATAATCTCGACAAATAAAATATTCAGTTTTGCAGATAGATTCCCCGATTGTGAAATTTTCTAGAATCCGGATAATTCTGGAAGTGGTTGTACATTTGCCTAATCAGCTACCACGTCCATTTTCTGGCATCCTATCACCTCACTTTAGCTAGCATTGTTAGCTTGCCGATGATTGCGTATGGGCAGCAAGTATACACCACAATCTCATTATTTGGGTGGCAAAGTGTGCTTCATCAGTTGCAAAAGTTTGCAGCGCCTGCTATAGTTAAATTGTAGTAAAACAAGCTTCCAGAATTAGCATCTCAGTTGCTTTTCTTTAGATTTGCTAACTTTTTCGACCAGTGTGCATCGATATATCACTAGTTTTCGCACTCACAAATAGCTGATATGTCCGTTCTGGCTAGTTTGTATATATACACAAAGAAATGGAGAACAATATGGGTAATTTTTACAGTATTTATTGTCAGCTTTGCTCGGAAGCAAATGTTTCCATGACTAAAGCGGCCATGGAAATGGGCCTATCAAACGCGGCTCCATCTGGATGGAAAAAAGGGAAAGTGCCAAATGATGTTAACCTGCAAAAGATGTCCACTTACTTCACGAAAAAGCTGGGCCGCCCTATTTCCGCTTCCTATTTAAAAGAGGCAACCACGGAATTTTCCAGCAGTGCGGGCGCAGCAGAACTGCCCGAGGATGTCAAAACCATGGCCGCCGCTCTAGCTCTTGCATTACAGCAACAAAAAAAGCCCAAGCAGCCACCGCTGCCCGAGCTGGAAGAAGCTAAAGAAATTCTCGACCACCTGGATGAAAACAAACTCAATGCTGCTCTGCTGATGCTTCGAGGCCTTTCCGGAAAGCAATAAATTCTTTAAGTTGATCTGTCGAAATAGCATGCATTGAAACACTCAAAGAGCTTCTATTTCCGGATTCGCTCACGTACTACCTCAATCGTTTTGAATTGCTTGAATGGCTGTATTTGCGCTGCCTTTATTTTTACAAATTAGAACACCAATAATCTCAATATCCGTGCACCCAATCCATTTTTCAACTATAAATCGCTCTCCAAAAGTATCGTTGACGCTGCTTAATTTGTTACACTATCCGTTACACTATGAGCCAAATTGCGTGAAATTGGAATACAACTGTGTTCATAGAAACAACAAAAGCACCGTGTAAACAAACGTTACACGGTGCTTTTTTGGTGAGCCATCGGGGATTCGAACCCCGGACACCCTGATTAAAAGTCAGGTGCTCTACCGACTGAGCTAATGGCTCACATATAGCTTTATTATTATAACAGCCCCCCTTTTCCCTGTCAACCCTTTTTCCTTCAAAACTGCCGGTTGGCCGCACAGAGGCCGCCGGCTGCCTTATTTTTTACCTGTTTTTTGGCAATTGTTCACCGGAAGCGGGGGGCAAAATGATTACAAAGAGTTTACAAAATTCGCCCCTTCCTTTATAATATAGAGATAATATCAACCGTCCGGGGCGCTGCCCCGCTGAAGGGAGGGTTCCACCGTGGGCAAATGGCCTGCCATTCTCGGCGCTGCCGCTTTGTGCAGCCTGCTGTGTGTTTCCTGCGGCCGCGGCTCTTCCTCGTCTTCTTCGGTGCAGGTACCGGCGCCGCCCCCCGCCGCCCCCACCTTCACGCTGGATGAGGACGTAAACCCCTACACCGGCCTGGCCAAAACGGCCGATTATCCCGAGGGGCAGCGCGGCGTGGCGGTGATGCTGGGCAACATGAAAGAGGACCTGCCCCAGAGCGGCCTGAACGCCGCCGATCTGGTGTATGAAATGATCACCGAGGGGGGCATCACTCGCCTGATGGCCGTCTACCGGGATCGGTCGGCCCTGCCGCTGGTTGGGCCGCTGCGCTCGGCGCGGGACCAGCACGTGCAGCTGATGATCCCGCTGAACTGCCTGTATGTGCACATCGGCGGCTCTTCCTACGCGCTGGATGTGCTGGACGCCTTTCACTTCACCGATGTGCAGTCCATCAACGGGCGCTACAAGAATTTCTACTGGATCGACGCCGAGCGCCGCCGCACCCGCAGCCAGGAAAACTCCGTGTACACCGACGGTTCCACGCTGGAAAACGCCCTGGAGCGCTACGGGCTGGAAACTGAGGGCGAGCCGGACCCGGTGTTCAACTTTCAGCCCTACGGGAAAGCCCCCCGCACTCTGGAGGATGGCACCGCGTACAGCCTGAGCTTCCGCTTTTCGCCCTATGAGGACGTGCGCTTTGATTACAGCACTGAGGACGGCCGCTACTACAAATCGGAATTCGGCCAGCCCCAGCTGGACGCGGCGGACGGCGGACGGCAATACCGGGTGGACAACGTGTTTCTGCTGTTCACCTCCATTGGCCGCTACCCGGACGGGCTGCTCTCCCAGGTGAATCTGGAACAGGGCGCGGGCTTTTACTTCAGCCAGGGCCGCTACGAGCGGGTGCGCTGGATGAAGGGCCGCGGTGAAGCGCCCCTGCGCATTGTGGACGATGAAGGCCATGAGCAGGATGTGACCGTAAACCCCGGCACCAGCTACATCGCCTTTGTGGGGGACGATCTGCTCACCCACTGCCGCATTGGTGACACCACACTGGAAGAACTGTACGGCGCTTGAGCGGCCTTTTTTCAGAAAACCTAAGATTTGGGTACCCCCTGTGTGCTTTACAACCCGGCCCGCAGGGGGTACAATAGCATTGATATGGCCGCAGGCCATCGGGGCCGCGTTTTGTGCTGCCCGCGGCCTGCGTTTTTTCCGTTTTCGCCTCGATCGGCCCTGCCCTGCGTGCGGGCCGATGATGTATACGAAGCCGGGGCTGCCGCCGCCTGTGGGTGCGCGGCCCCCGATTCCTACAACCCGAAACAGGAGAATGAAATTTATGAGACGAGCTTTGTCCCTTGCCCTGGTCCTGACGCTGGCCGCAGGCATTTTCACCGGCTGCGGCGGGTCCGCTTCCTCTGCCGCTCAGGGCGGCCAGACCGCCACCCCGGAACCCACTGCCACCCCGGAACCTTACGAGGCCAACGCCCTCACCGGCGAAGCCAAGGATGCCGACTACCCCGAGGGGCAGCGCATCACCGCCGTGATGGTGAACAACATCACCGACGCCCGGCCCCAGCGCGGCCTTTCGGACGCCAAGATGCTGTTTGAGATCAAGGTGGAGGGCGGCATCACCCGCTTTATGGCCCTGTTCAACAGCTACGAAGAGCTGCCCACCATCGGGCCCATCCGCTCGGCCCGCGATCAGTTCTTCCGTCTGGTACTGCCCTGGCAGCCGATCTACATCCACGACGGCGAGAGCGTGGTACAGAAGCAGTACATCAAAAACTACAGCTACGACGAGTGGAACCTGAACAACGGCGGCAACGGCTACCGGGATTTCAACCGCAAAAACTGGCGCAGTTACAGCTACAACAACGGCCTGGCCTACGAGCACACCGAGTACACCGACGCGGAACACGTGGGCGAGTACATTGCCAGCAACAATGTGGACACCAGCCGTACCTACAACAGCACCTTCTTCAATTTTGTGGACTATCGGGAGGCCCCCCGCCAGGTGAACGGCGACGATGCCGCCCAGGTAACCATCGTGCATTCCGAGAACTACCGCACCCGCTTCACCTACGACAGCAGCTTGGGCCAGTACAAAATGGCCCAGTACTACCCCCAGATGGGCGATTACATGGACACGGTGGACGAAAACAACGAGCGGCAGCTGGCGTTTGACAACGTGGTGGTGCTGTTCACCGACATTCACACCTATCCCGGCCACGAGGCCAATGACCTGCAGTACGCCGAGTACAGCTGGGGCGGCGTGGGCTACTACTGCTACGGCGGCCACGTTGAGAAGATCCGCTGGACCAAGGGCACCGATCTGGAGGCCCTGCAGCTGTGGAACTACGACATGACCGAGAACCTGCAGGTGAACACCGGCAAGAGCTATGTGGCCGTGGTGGACGTGGACGAAGCGTCTCGGTTCGGCTACACCACTTCGGAGAGCACCGACGGCCCCGAGGCTGCCACCGAGGAAACCTACGTGGAAAGCGCCGACTGACGCCGGTTTCTGCCGCCGTTTCAAACGCGATTTTGCGCCCGCCGGGTTTGCGGCCGGGCCATTCATCTCTCCATCAGGAGGAAAGGAATCCATGACAAAACGTATTCTGGCCGGTGCACTCAGCCTGGCCCTGGCCGCCGGACTGCTGGCGGGCTGCGGCGGTTCCGCCTCTTCGGCCCCCGCGTCGTCTGACGCCTCGTCGGCGCCCCAGGCCACCGACACTCCCGCCCCGGTAGCGGCCGCGGAGGCGGACCATAACATCCTCACCGGCTCGGCCCACAGCGGCGCCCAGCCCCGGCCCATTGCCGTGATGCTGAACAACCGGGAAAGCGCCTGGAACCAGTGGGGCGTATGCGCCGCCGATCTGGTGGTGGAGGCCCTGTTTGAGGGCAGAACCAGCACCCTGATGGCGGTGTACGGCGGCTACAACAACCTGCCGGACAAGGTCGGCCCCGTGGCCGAGGGGCGCGACGCCTTCTGGCAGATGGTCATGCCCTACAACGCCATGCCGGTGCAGATCGGCAGCAACATTTACGCAGCCAACCTGCTGAATTATTACAGCTACCAGCCCATTGAGGCCAGCAGCGCCGGCACCCACGCCTTTGAATTTGACGAAGAGCGTGGCCTGAAGGGCCATGAGTTCGGCTGGTACATTAATCAGGAACGGCTGGAGGACGCCCGCAGCCTGTACGGCATGGCCGCCGAGAGCGAAACCGCCCTGCCGGATCTGTTCCACTTCGGCGAAAACGCCCAGGGCAGCAGCGCCGCCGAGCGCATTGAGATCCAGTTCGCCCCGGACGACGTGATTCCCCTGCTGTACAACGAGGACGAGGGCACCTACGACAAATACCGGGCCGACTGGGAGCCGCAGACCGACGGCAACGATGAAGAGGCCCAGCTGAGCTTCACCAATGTGTTCGTGCTCAGCTGCCGGGCCGGCATTAAGGACGACGGCTACACCCGCGACTACGACCTGACCAGCGGCGGCGAGGGCCTGTACCTCACCGGCGGCACCTGGCAGAAGATCCGCTGGGAAAAGGGCACCGCCGCCCAGGCCTTTGCCTTTTACAACGAGGCCGGGCAGGAGCTGACCGTGGCCCCCGGCAAGAGCTACATTGCCCTGTACGGCGGCTTTGACGGCCAGAGCGTGATGGTGAAGAGCGGCGATGAAAAGCTGAATCCCCTGAACGCCATGGAGCCGCTGCCCACCCCCGTGCCCACGGCCACGCCGGAACCCACCGAGGAGCCGACCCCGGCCCCGGAGGAGGAAGGCGGCGACGAGGCCGGCAGTGAGGAACCCGCTGCGGACGCAGCCAGCACCGAGGGCTGAACTCCCATCCATTTTTCAGCCGAAGATTTTATTAAAGCGAAAGCGGCGGCGCGGCCAACTGGTCTGCGCCGCCGCTTTTTGCGTGGGGCGTAAACGCCCGCCGGGGAAGCACCGCCCCACCCCGGCAGCCTGAGGACCACCGCATCTGCCTCTTTGCCCGGCACGAAATTTCCCGTGCATTCCCTGCCGGATGCCCCGCCGGAACCCGTCAATCTCAAAAAGGCCAAAAGCCCAAAAAAGCTCCCCCTGCCCGGCACCGTTTGGGTGCAGGCAGGGGGAGTTCTGCGTTTCTGCGGGTTTGCGTGCAGTCAGCGGCCGGTCAGGCAAAGATGGGCTGCATCCGCCGGTCCAGCTTCATCAGCCGGTACAGGTAAGCGCCCTCGATCACCGCACACAGTTTGTCGGCCACGTTTACCACATAGCTCACCTTATAGCGGGGCATCTTTTTGGCCAGCGGCCACATATGGGTCACGATGGCATCGGCCTCTGCCTCCGAAAGCTCGGTCAGGCGGGACGCGTTTTTCAGCGCCGCAACCGGGTGCGCAAAGCACTGGTTGCCCTCATACTGGGTCTTATCCCTGGGGTCATACAAAAACAGGTCATGCAGCAGGCCGGCACGGGCTGCCTCGCGGGCATCAATGTTCCAGTGGCGGGCCAGGCGATAGGCCACATACGAGACAAACAGCGAATGCTCGTAACAGGTGACAAAATGGTGGTGGCGGATATTTTTCATCCACAGCACCTCGTCGCTGTTCAGCAGGTCGGCCACACAGGCGGCATACTCACGCTCCGCAATGGGGTCGAAAAGCTTGTGCATTGGCGGAATCCTCCCTGGAAAGCGGCGGCCCCTCCGGCAGCGGCTCAGCAAAGCGCTGCGGCCGGGCAAAGGCCCTGCTTTCTTTTTCACAAATGATTGATCTTATGCAGGAAGCGCGGTTTGCCTCGGCAAACTGTCCTTCCTTTTGCATTATACCATACTGTTTGTAAAAAACACAGCCGCAGTGTGCTGGCAAAAGGTGAAATTTTTGCATCTTCCCTTTGCCGCGCTCTGCGTCTGTGTGTTCTCTTTTTATCTGCACGGCGGGATTTTAACGTCGCCCGGGCGCGTCACTCCTCGTCCAGGTAGCCCAGGGGCAGCACCTGCACGGCCTCCATCAGGCCGTCCCGCATCCAGAGGGAGGCATCGGTGCGCAGGGTGTAGCCGCAGCCGGGGTCCGCCATCCACTCTTCCGGCTTGTGGTAGGGCAGGGCCTTCTGGGCCATCATGCTCATCAGCACGCCGCCGTGGGTCACGCAGGCGGCCTCATGGGTGCCGGTGCGCATCATGTACTCAAACAGCTTCATCAGGGTCTCCCGGCAGCGGGTGTGGAAGTCCGGCGCGGCCTCGGCGTGGGGCGGGGTGTAGCCGCTGGTGGGGTCCATCCAGCGGGCAAAGTCCGGGTCCTTCACCAGCTCCTGCACCTTGCGGCCCTCATACACGCCGAAGGCCATCTCCCGCAGGTCCTGCACCACCATCTTCTTGCCGGCCTCCGGGAAGAGGATCTCGGCGGTTTCCACCGCGCGGCGCATGGGGGAGCAGAACACCGTATCCGGCTGCGGATAGGCAAACCGTGCCCGCAGGTCCAGCAGATCGGCCCGGCCCTGCTCGCACAGGGGCAGATCGGTTCCGCTGCCCACGTAAAGGCCGTCCAGGTTGCCCTGGGTCAGGCCATGGCGGATGAGATGCAGCTGATAGCTCTTCATAAAAAACGTCCTCTCTTCTGATTGGCGGGCGGCCGTTCGGCCCGCCGAAAGATTACAAAATAGTTACAAGCCCAGCCCGCATCCAAATTCTTCTTTGCGGGCACCACAATATTTAGCAAACGTTCCCGGGCACCGGCGGCATATTTAGAATTTAATTTTGAACTGGGCAACCCGCCGAAATTTTGGGAAAATAATTGACGAAAAATGTATTTACAAAGCGTTTTTGCTGCTTTATAATTTACCATACGTATTGTAAAAATGCAACGGCCGCCCTGCATAAATTTCAATTTGTGCCCCGCGGCCTGAACAGTCAGGAGTATCGCCAGTTATGGAATTCAATCGGATCATCACTCTGCTTCGCAAGGAGCGGGGCATCACCCAAAAACAGGCCGCCCAGGATCTGGGGGTCTCCCAGGCCCTTCTGTCCCATTATGAAAAGGGCATCCGCGAGTGCGGGCTGGAGTTTGTGGTGAAGGTGGCCGATTACTACGGCGTCTCCTGCGACTATCTGCTGGGCCGCAGTGCCGAGCGCAGCGGCCAGACCCTCACCGTGGAGGACATTCCGGAGGCCGAGTCTGCGCGGGACAGCCACTATCACGGCAGCGTGCTGCCCACCATGAACAAAAAGCTCATCGCCAACAGCCTGAACATCCTGTACGACAAGCTGGGCGCCAGCCGGGATAAGGGCCTTGTCACGGAGGTGAGCGGCTACCTCATGCTGGCGGTGTATAAGATGTTCCGCCTTGTGTACATGGCTGACTCCAAAAACGCGGCCAGTATGTTCAGCGTCACCCCCGGCCGGTGGGAGGGTTACTCCACGGCTTCCATGCTGGCGGCCGAGGCCAATGTGAAAAGCATCCTCAGCGGGGAGGATCAGCCCGGCGCACCAGCCCTGAAGGACCCGTCCTGCTTCGGCATGACCACCGAGACCCTCACCCAGAACTACCCCCTGTACGCCACCAGCCTGCTGAACCTGATCAAAACCAGCGAGAAGCGCATCGAGCATCAGGGTTGAGCCTCTTCAATCAAACCAATCGAACGGCCAAACAGGCCGGGCCCGTTCAGCCTTTGCTGAACCGCGGCCCGGCCTGTTTTTTGCTGGATCTGGATGCACTCAGCCGTTCTGCTTCAGCTGCTTGGCAATGGCGGCCCGGCAGTTTGCGCAGATGTTCCGCCCCATATAGGGGGTCACGTTTTTGGCCTCACCGCAGAACAGGCAGGCCGGCTGATACTTTTTCAGCACAATAGTATCCTCCTCCACGAAGATCTCCACGGTGGGGTCCTCATCCAGCCCCAGCCCGCGCCGAAGTTCCACCGGAAGCACCAGGCGGCCCAGGTTGTCGATTTTTCTTACAATACCGGTCGATTTCATATTCTTCTCCTTAAATTCCACTTGATTCTTTCTTACACTCCGCGGTTTCTTCTGGTTCTTCTGAAACAGCGCCCCACCGCGCCGTTTTGCGCGAATCGCGTCGCATCTTCTCAATCCTCTTCAAAGTCTACCGGAAGTATACCTTCTTTTGGGGATTCTGTCAATAATTGGAAATTCCGTTATTTCCTCGTTTTTCCTCGAATTTGCGCGAATCCGGTCGAATTGTGACGAATCCTGCCGCATTCTGCGGTCGATTTCACAGTTTTATTTTTTACTTTGCCCTTACGCGGCCTTTACTTTCCCACGGAAACCGGCAAACGTCGGCCGCCGGGCGGCAAAATTCCTCTTCAATCCCCTGCGGGCTGCCAATTTCTCCGGCCGTTTGTTCCGCCCCATCCGGATTGACAAATACCCCAGTGCAGGGTACACTTAATTTATCTATTTTAAAAGGTTTTACCGGCGGGCGGCGGCTCATTTTTCAGCCCGCCGTGGAATAAGGAGAGAGAGGAATCGTCATGACTGTTCGTACCCGTTTTGCCCCCAGCCCCACGGGCTATATGCACGTGGGCAACCTGCGTACCGCACTGTACGCCTACCTGAAAGCCAAGAGCGAGGGCGGCACCTTCATTCTGCGCATTGAGGATACCGACCAGGTGCGCCAGGTGGAGGGTGCGGTGGACATCATCTACAACACCCTGCGCCAGACCGGCCTTCTGTGGGACGAAGGCCCCGACATCGGCGGCCCGGTCGGCCCCTATGTGCAGTCTGAGCGGATGGGGATGTTCAAGAAGTACGCCGAACAGCTGGTGAAGGCCGGCCAGGCATACTACTGCTTCTGCACCCCTGAGCGGCTGGAGGAAATGCGCCAGGACCAGCTGGCCAAGGGCGCTTCCGCCACCCGGTACGACGGCCACTGCCGTGACCTGCCTCCCGAAGAGGTGCAGCGCCTGCTGGACGCCGGCACCCCCTACGTCATCCGCCAGAAAATGCCCCGGGAGGGCGTGACCGGCTTTGACGATGCCGTGTACGGTCACATTGAGGTGAACAACAGCGAGCTGGAGGACCAGATCCTCATCAAGACCGACGGTATGCCCACCTACAACTTTGCCAACGTGGTGGACGACCACCTGATGGGCATCACCCACGTGATCCGCGGTTCGGAGTATCTGTCCAGCACGCCCAAATACAACCTGCTGTACCAGGCCTTCGGCTGGGATCTGCCGGTTTACATCCACTGCCCGCCCGTGATGAAGGACGCCCAGCACAAGCTGTCCAAGCGCAACGGCGACGCCAGCTATCAGGACCTGCTGGCCAAGGGCTACCTGAGCGAGGCCATTCTGAACTACATTCTGCTGCTGGGCTGGAGCCCCAAGGGCGAGCAGGAGATCTTCAGCCTGGAGGAAATGGTGAAGATCTTCGATGAGAAGGGCATCAGCAAGAGCCCCGCCATCTTTGACCCCCTGAAGCTGCGGGCCATCAACGCGGAGTACATCCGCCGCCTCAGCCCCGAGGCCTTCCGCGCCATGGCGGAGCCCTGGATCGACAAGGCCGTGCATCGCCCCATCGACCGTGCACTTCTGTGCGCCAACCTGCAGCCCCGCTGCGAGGTGCTGGAGGACATTCCCCCTCAGCTGGACTTCTTTGACGAGGTGGGCGAGTACGACAGCGCCCTGTACGCCAACAAGAAGCAGAAAACCACCCCGGAGAGCGCTCTGGAAGCCCTGAACGCCCTGCTGCCCACGCTGGAGGGCCTGACCGATTGGAACAAGGACGCCATCTTTGAGGCCGGCAAGCAGAAGGCCGCCGACATGGGCGTGAAGAACGGCTGGCTGATGTACCCTCTGGGCATCGCCCTGTCCGGCCGTCAGCGCACCCCCGGCGGCGGCACCGACCTGGCCGCCATGCTGGGCAAGGAGGAGACCCTGGCCCGCGTGAAAGCCGCCATTGCCAAGCTCAGCGCCTGAATCTGCCTTTGAACCGCATTTCTGTGCCCGCCCCGGCCGTCTGGCCGGGGCGGGCCTTTTTTGCCAGCCGCTGCCACAAAGAATTCACAGAAACACCATAGTTTCCCTTCGGTTTACGCCGCGTTTTTCCGGCGCCGCCCTGCTCAAAAAGCTTTGAATCATCATTGTTTTTCAGGTTTTTGGCGGGCTGTGGGCCGGCGGCGGCCCGCCTTGCCTTTGCGGGGCGGTTATGGTATACTGTTTTTAATCTGTCCGCCGGGCCTTGCGAACATTCGCAGGTTTTTGGCGCGGCCCGCGGGCATTTCTTCAAACTGATTTCATCGGCTGCACGGCAGGCCGCGGCGCACGCGCCGCCTGCCCGGCAGCTTGTTCCGGGAGGGAAAATCAACATGGCAATGATGACAAACGAAGAGCATGACCGCATGAAGCGCCGCCGCTTCCGCCAGCTGGCGGGCCTGCTGGTGTGCTGCCTGGTGGTGGTGGGCATCGGCACGGTGATCTCCAGCGGGCTGGGCGTTGTGGCCGCCCTGTTTGACGACACCAAGAAAAAGCAGGAATACGCCAACAAACTCCAGTGCCTGGTTATGCTGGACCCGCTGCCCTTTGAATCGCTGGACGCGGCCGACCCCAAGCAGCTGACCGAGGCCGCCATCTGGGGTACTATTTCCAACGCGCTGGCCAATCAGGACAGCCTGGACAACTACGAGCGCGACCCGGACACCGACGGCATCATCCTGCCCGCTTTGGAGGTGGACGCCACCCTGGCCAAGCTGGTGGGCCCCGACTACAAGATCACCCACGAGTCCTTCGAGTCCAGCGAGATGATGTTCCAGTATCTGGAGGACAAGCAGGGCTACCTGATCCCCGTAACCGGCCAGGTGGGCCAGTACACCCCCCAGGTGGAAAAGTTCCAGCGCAAGGAAGGCAAGATGTACGTGACCGTGGGCTACATTCCCACCTTCTCCAGCACCGACTTCTCCTTCAGCGCCGCCACCGAGCCCACCAAGTACATGGACTATGTGTTCACCAAGACCGACGGCAGTTGGTACCTGACCAGCCTGCAGGAGAGCAGCATGAAGGCGAACACCGCCTCCAGCTCTGACTCTTCCAGCGCCCAGAGCCAGAGCGACGCCAACTACGACCCCAACGAGGCACTGCGCAACTCGGTGAGCGAGTCCGCCTCGTCCAGCGAATCCGGCGCGGCGTAACCGCTGCATTGGGCATCTGCTTCTCGATTTGATTTCTGCTTTGAACCTCCCCCGGCAGCCGGGGGAGGTTTTTTGTTGCTTTTGCGGGCTTTGGGTCCGTCTTTTCCGGTCGCTCTGCCCCGCCGTATAACCGGCGGCCGGGCGGCCCATACTCTCCCCACGGGGCACTCTGCCCGGAAAGGAGGCGCTGCCATGACGCTGCTGAACCATTCCAACCGGTGGCTGATTCTGGCAGCCGGGGCCGCCATCCAGATCCTCACCGGCATTCCGGCCGCCTGGGGCGTGTTCCGCCGCCCAGTCATGGCCGAATACAACCTGAGCCGGGTCGACGTGAGTGCCGTGTTCAGCCTAACCATCGCCTGGTTCGGGGTGGGCTGTGTTCTGGGCGGCTATCTGCAGGACGCAAAAGGTCCCCGCACCGCCGGGCTTTGGGGCACGGCCCTGCTCACCTTCGGCATGGCGGCGGCGGGCTTTGTGCCCCGCGGGGCAGCCGGGCTGTTCTGCCTGGGGTTCAGCCTGCCGGTGGGGCTGGGCACGGCCTTTCTCTACCCGGCCGTGATGAGCTGTGCCCAGAAGTGGTACCGGGATAAAAAGGGCCTGGCCACCGGGGTCATCGGCGGGGCGGTGGGGGCCTCCGGGGCCTTTCTCACGCTGTTTGTGCGGTGGGTGGGCGGGCAGGCCGGCATTCGGGCCTGCTTTTGGTGGCTGGCCGGGCTGAGCTTTGCGGTGTGCGCCGCCGGAAGCCTTCTTTTGCAGGACCCGCCCCCGGAAGCGCCCCGGCCCAGCCGCCAGGGCCGCCAGTATAAGCGCCCGCCCCTGGATCTTCCCCCTGCCCGGATGCTGCGCACCCGGGATTACTGGCTGTGCACGGCCTCGGTGGCGCTGGCCGCACCGGCGGTGCTGCTGTTCAGCCCGGTGATCGTCAGCCTGGGGCAGCAGCGCGGCCTGAGCGAGGGGGCCGCTCACCTGTGTGTGGCTGTGGGCAGCCTGGGCAGTGCCGCTGGCCGCCTGCTCATGCCGCTGGCCAGCGACCGCTTTGGCCGCCGCCGCACGGACATTCTGCTGCTTTGGGGGCTGTGCGGGCTTTCGGCAGCCTTCGCCTTTGCCCGGGGCGGCTGGGTGGTGGCCTGCTACTCCGCCCTCACCTTCTGCTATTCCGGCGAGGCCGCCCTGCTGCCTGCCCTGTGCACCGACCGCTTTGGCCTGCCCCATGCCGGGGTAAACTACGGTTTTCTGGCCCTGGGTATGAGCGCCGGCAGCCTGGGCTTCCCTTGGCTGGCACGGCTTTGGGGGCTGGAGGATGGCCGCCACTGGCTGGCCGCCGGGGCCGCGGCCCTGGGGGCGCTGTGCCTGACGGCCCTGCCCGAAACGCTGCCCCAGCCGGGCCGCCCGGCCGCCAAAAAAGCCGAAGGGCCGGGCAGGCGCTGATCTGCGCCCGCTCGGCCCCACGGCTGTGTGCAATAAAATGTTCAAGGTCAGAAACCGCAACGCCGGGTCCCCACACCTGGCCTTGCTTTTGACAAAACGCCTTGGGCAGCGCCGCACCCGGAAGGGCACAACTCTGACGCAAAACTTTGTCTATGTTATAACTATAACAGGTGCCGGCCGTTTGCGCAACAAAAATTTGCCGCACCAATTCAAAAAAATTTGCAGATGCCCGCTTTTTCGTTCCGCCGCTGCCAGCAGCGCCCCCATTTGCCCCAACCCCGGCGGATTGTGGGGCTGGAGTTGCCGCTTATCAGCTGGATTTTTTGCGCCAACCGGTCAAAACGCCTTGAAAAACAAAACGCCCTTATTTATAATGATAAAGGATTGACAAAGTCTGTTTTCGCTTTGCATCCGCCTGGCAACAAAAAGTAAAGGAGAGTACTATTATGACCTATTCTCATGAAGTAGAGCGTATGTGTCCTCTGACCAAGGGCCCCAACCACGGCCCCGCCCCCATTCCCGAAGAGGGCAACTGGGTCAAGGCTTACGAGATCAAGGACATCAGCGGCTATACCCACGGTGTGGGCTGGTGCGCCCCTCAGCAGGGTACCTGCAAGCTGAGCCTGAACGTGAAGAACGGCGTCATTGAAGAAGCCCTGGTGGAAACCATCGGCTGCTCCGGCATGACCCATTCTGCCGCCATGGCTGGCGAAATTCTCCCCGGCAAGACCATTCTGGAGGCGCTGAACACCGACCTGGTGTGCGACGCCATCAACGTGGCCATGCGTGAGCTGTTCCTGCAGATCGTTTACGGCCGCAGCCAGACCGCCTTCAGTGAGGACGGCCTGCCCATTGGCGCTGGCCTGGAGGATCTGGGCAAGGGTCTGCGCAGCATGACCGGTACCATCTTCTCTACCCGTGCCAAGGGTGTGCGCTATCTGGAGCTGACCGAGGGTTACATCACCAAGCTGGCTCTGGATGAAAACAGCGAAGTCATCGGCTACCAGTTCGTGCGGCTGGGCAAGATGATGGAAGCCATCCGTCACGGTGAAGACCCGAAGAAGGCCTACGAGAGCAACGTGGGCACTTACGGCCGGTTCGATGGCGCTGCCAAGTACATCGATCCCCGTGAAGAATAAGAGAGGAGGAGCAAACAATGGCTAAGTTTGAATCGATGGAGCGCCGTATGCCAAAAATCGAGGCATGCCTGAAGGCCAACGGCCTGGAATCCCTGGACGCCTGCAATGAGATGCTCCTCGCAAAGGGCATTGACTGTGACAAGATCGTGCGCGGCGTGCAGCCCATCTGCTTTGACAATGCCGTGTGGGCCTACACCCTGGGCACTGCCATTGCCGTGAAGCGCGGCCTGACCAACGCGGCTGACTGCGCCGCCGCCATCGGCGAGGGCCTGGAGGCCTTCACCGTGCCCGGCTCTGTGGCCGAGCAGCGCCAGGTGGGCTTAGGCCACGGCAACCTGGGCGCCATGCTGCTGCGCGATGAGACCAAGTGCTTCGCCTTCCTGGCCGGCCACGAGTCCTTCGCCGCCGCCGAGGGCGCCATCGGCATCGCCCGCACCGCCAACAAGGCCCGCAAAACGCCTCTGCGCGTGATCCTGAACGGCCTGGGCAAGGACGCTGCCTACATCATCAGCCGCATCAACGGCTTCACCTATGTGAAGACCGACTTTGATTTCAAGACCGGCGAGCTGAAGATCGTGGAAGAGCGTGCCTTCAGCGAGGGCGAGCGCGCCGCCGTCAAGTGCTACGGCGCCAACGACGTGCTGGAAGGCGTTGCCATCATGAAGCACGAGGGCGTTGAGGTTTCCATCACCGGCAACTCCACCAACCCCACCCGCTTCCAGCATCTGGTGGCCGGCACCTACAAGAAGTGGGCCATCGAGAACGGCAAGAAGTACTTCTCCGTCGCTTCCGGCGGCGGCACCGGCCGTACCCTGCATCCCGACAACGTGGCCGCCGGCCCCGCCAGCTATGGCCTGACCGACAGCATGGGCCGTATGCACGGCGACGCTCAGTTCGCCGGCTCCTCCTCCGTGCCTGCGCACGTGGAGATGATGGGTCTGATCGGCATGGGCAACAACCCCATGGTGGGCGCTACCGTGGCCTGCGCCGTGGCCGCCAGCCAGGCCAACGCCTGAGCCAACGGTTTTTTCGGATTTTTTTATGGCACAGCCTCCGGGCTGTGCCATTTTTGTTTGCCAAAAACGGGTTCAAAATGAAAAAATTCAATGAATATTGTTTCTTTTCCAAGAAAAACGGATGAATCAGCGGACAGCTTGTGCTATAATAGCGGGCAGATATTGCCCGATTTCCAACCGATTTGACAGGTTTTGTACCGGAAGCCGGGCGTATTCTATGGGAACGTATCTGCAAACAAAGAGGTTAATCAGCCATTTATGAAAATCAAACGTAACAACCCGCCGCAGCGCACGGTGTTTCACGCCGCTGCCGCGGCCCCGGTGCCCGCGGAGGCTGCCCCCCGCCGGGGCGGCCCGCTGCGCATTCTGGGCCGCGGGCTTGCCGTGCTGGGCGTGGTGCTGCTCTCGCTGGTCATTCTGCTTCTGGGTGTGATCGTGGTCGTGTGCAAGGGGCCGTCCCCCACCGCGCGGGACCTGTTCGTCACCAGCGTGACCGAAACCAGCGCCATGGATTTTCTGGCCCGCATCTGCTTCACCCAGAGCGAGGTGGACGAGATCCTGGCGCGGAACGCCGTGGTTGCCGGCGGTTCGGTGACGCAGCTCTCCGGATTTGAGCAGTCGGACAAGGATGTGCCCAAGGACACCATCGAGCTGGTGGACGTGAGCGGTCCCACCTTCAAGGGGAAGATGCTCATCGTACACGACCCCTCCCGGGTCAAGGTGGCCACCGCACCGGAATTCAGCTCCTCCGCCGACGGGCGGACCGTGGAGGAATTCGTGGAGGAGGAAGGCGCCATTGCCGGCATCAACGCCGGCGGCTTTGTGGACACCGGCGGCGCCGGCACCGGCGGCCTGCCCATCGGGCTGGTGATCAAGGACGGCGAGCTGCTCTATGGCGACCTGGACAGCTCCAGTTCCATCGTGGGCTTTGACCAAAACGACGTGCTGGTGGTGGGCACCCTGACCGGGCAGGAATGCCTGGATCGGGGCATCCGGGACGCGGTGAGCTTCGGCCCCGCCTTTATCGTGGACGGGCAGGCCATGGAAGTGACCGGCTCCGGCGGTGGGCTGAACCCCCGCACCGTGCTGGGCCAGCGGGCCGACGGCGCCGTGCTGATGCTGGTGATCGACGGCCGCCAGCCCCACAGCCTGGGGGCCACCTACAAGGACTGCATTGACGTGATGCTGGAATACGGCGCGGTGAACGCGGGCAACCTGGACGGCGGCTCTTCCACCATCCTGCTGTACGACGGCGAGGTGCGCAACGTGTGCGCCTCTCTCTACGGCCCCCGCAATCTGCCCACCGCTTTTATCGTGAAATGAGGAACCTTCCATGACAAAACAGAACACCGGCCGCCGGGGCGGCTTCTGGAAGGGGCTTGCCCTTTTCTTTGTGGGAATGCTGGTGCTGACGGCCGTGCTGTGTGCCCTGCTGTGGCAGGCCCTGAAACGGTACGAGGCCGGCACCCCGGCCGCCGCCATGCGCCGTTATCTCACTCAGGTGCAGCAGCAGGAGTATGACCAGCTGTACGAGGCCTCCGGCTTCACCCCAACGGAATTTACCGGTAAAGAAGAATACATCGCCTACCTGAAAAGCCTGTACGACGGCCAGGACCTGAGCCAGGCCACCTTCAACCAGCGCACCGGCGGGGCCGACGGGCGGCGCCTGTACGCGGTGATGGCAAACGGAAGTCCTATTGCCGACCTGGACGTCTGGCAGGAGACCGAAAATGGCCCCTGGCAGGTGCGCACCCATCTGGACCTGGACGGCTGGTATGAGGTGCTTGCCCCCGAGGACACCGATGTATGGGTCAACGGCGTGCTGCTGGCCCCGGATGAGGCCGACACCACGCTGGCCCCTGCCTATGCCGGCCTGCCCGAGACCATTCCCGGCCCGCAGATGACCCTGTATCGGGTGACCGGCGTGCTGGGCGAGCCGGACGTGACGGCCGAAAGCGAAACCGGCCGCTGCGCCGTGGAACAGAGCGACCCGGAAGAGGGCGAGGACGCCCCCCTCGGCGTCTACACGGTTCTGCTGAAGCCGGACAGGAAAACCGCCGAGACCTACACGGCCCTGGCCCAGCAGGCCGCCGAAACCTACGCCACCTTCATCTCGAAGGACACCGACCGCTCCGTCATGCTGGGCCAGCTGGTCTACGGCAGCGAGTTCCACAAGCGGGTGGCCTCCTACAACAACATCTGGTATGCCGAGCATACCAGCCATGAATTTGAGGATATGGAGATCACCGACCTGCTCTGCTACGGTGAAAACGCCTTCACCTGCCACGTCTCGTTCACCTACAAGGTCAGCCGCAGCGGCGGGCGTGAGTATGAGTACCCCTCCCAGTACGACATGGCCTTTTTGAAAACCGGCGGCCGCTGGAAGCTGGCCGACCTGGTGACGGAATAAGCCGGATTTCCCAAACGATTTTGCAGCCATTCAGGCGCTTGCATGGCAAGACGGCCTGCCCTTTCTCGGAAAGGGCAGGCCGTCTTTTTGTTTGTTTTGATTGCCGCCGAAGGACCGCCGTTCAGCTCAGGGCCTCCAGATCCAGCCGGTAATACTTCACCGGGCGGCCGCGCTGGCTCATGCCCCGCTTGTTGGCCGTCACCGCGCTGCCTGCGTCCGCCAGCTGGCTGAGGATGCGCGCGGCGCTGCGGGTGGTCAGATTCAGGATCTCCCCCATCTCCCGGGCGCACAGCACCACTTCCTTCTTGCCCTCAAAGGCTTCGACCAGCTGGTTCACATACCGGGCGGGCAGGCGGTACATCAGCTCCTGCGGGCGCTGCACCGCAATGGGCGTTCCGGTTCCTTCCTCGGCCAGAGGGCCGATCAGGTAGGCGTCCTCCGTCACCAGAAACGCCGACGAGGCCGGCTGGCCCAGGGCGTTTTTCAGCGCCCGGCTGGCCCCCCGGTGGGCGGCGATCACATCCTCGGCACAGCCCCAGCCAATGGCAAAGGGAAAGTCCAGCCGCTTTTTCAAAAAGGGCAGCAGGCGGCTGCTGGTGTACTGGCGGGTGGCCTCCCACAGGGTGGGGGCGCTCACGGTCAGCTCCACATTGGGGCCGTGACGGTACACCAGAAACACCCCGCCCATCTGGCGGCTGGCCTGCTCGGCCGCCATGGCCAGATCCTCCAGCTGGCGGCCGCTGCTGCTGTGGGGGCGCAAAAGGCCAATGCCCGTGGCCCCGCCCCGGGGGGCCTTTTCCTGCAGGCGCAGCAGCAGGCCGTAGAACGTATCCAGCATGGATTCCTTCGAGGGCAGCAGCAGCTTGTAGCGAATGCCCTCTTTCTGCAGCTGCTCCTCCATGCTGCCGAAGCGGCTGACGATCCAGTCGGCCTGGCCGCTCTGCCACAGTTCCCGGTAGCGGTTCAGGCCCTGGTTCCAATAATCGCCGTAGGGCACTGAGGGGTCGATCTCCTCCACAATGGAAGCCCCTTGCGGACCCAGCACCGATTCAAAATCCACCGGCTGATCCGGCTGATCAAAGAACACCCGCGAGAAATCCACCCCCGGCTCCTGAATGGCCAGCTGGGCAATCACCCGGAAGTAATCCCGGTCCGCAATATTAAAGAAGGCGCAGGGCTTGGGAATGCTGCCCACCCGCTCCAGCAGAATGTTGTAGGTGTACGAGCCGCCGAACAGCAGCGCATCGAACTGGTTCACGTTCTGCTGGTAGATGTAAACCAGATTGTCGTTGGAGGTGTAGGTGAGAAAGGTGACGTTGCACTGCTCCTGCATCTGGGGGGCGATCTCCATGATGTTCTTCAGGGAGGCGGCCACCGCAATGATCCCAATGGAATACATGAGTTCTCCTTTTCCGTCTTGCGTGCAGCCTTGCTGAACCGGCTGCTGATTTTTGGTCATCCGACAAAGGACTGTTCCCGGCCGTTTTTTGATTGGTCTGGGGCTTTATCTGTCTTTTATTATAACAAGACAGTGGGGTTTGGGCAATGCATCTTTTGTCTCAAACTTCGTCTTAAATTTTGTCCAAGCTGTCATTCGTTTCGTTAGATTCACCATCAAAAGAGATCTGTCTTTGTGGTATTCTACAAAATTCTTCCAGCTTCCTCAGAATTTCTCAAATTTCCCTTGACTTTTTCTCTATTTTGCAGTCAAATAAGGGCATAGCAAGAAATCAAGTCTAAAATATCCAAAATATTTTCTAAAATAGATTTTGGGCTTTGTGTAAGAACGGAAACAGGAATTGGAACCCCCATTGCCAAAAAGGAGACCGCATCATGACCAAATCCGAAGCCATTGCCGCTGTCGGCCGGGAACAGGCACGCCTGACCCAGCTCAGCGACGCCATCTGGGATCACCCGCAGGTCAAGTACCAGGAGACCTTCGCCGCTGGGCTGCTCAGCGATTTTCTGCGTGAAGAGGGCTTCACCGTGGAAACCGGCGTTGCAGGCATCCCCACCGCCTTCTGTGCCAGCTACGGCAGCGGCGCGCCGGTCATCGGCCTTCTGGCCGAATACGACGCGCTGGAGGGCATGAGCCAGGCGGCCGAGGCCACCACCCGCCAACCGGTGGTAAACGGTGCCCCCGGCCACGGCTGCGGTCACAACCTGCTGGGCGTGGGCGCCGTGGGCGCGGCCCTGGCCGTGCGGGACTATCTGAAGGGCGGCGCCAAGGGAACGGTCAAGCTCTTCGGCTGCCCGGCCGAGGAGGGCGGTTCCGGCAAGACCTTCATGGCCCGCGAGGGCGTGTTTGACGGCACCGACATTGCCCTCACCTGGCACCCGGGCGACACCAACGATGTGGCCTGCGGCAGCAACCTGGCCAACTGCCAGGTGCTGTATCGGTTCCACGGCAAGGCGGCCCACGCCGCCATCTGCCCCGAGCTGGGCCGCAGCGCCCTGGACGCGGTGGAGCTGCTGAATGTGGGCGTGCAGTTCCTGCGGGAGCATATGCCCTCCGACTGCCGGGTGCATTACGCCATCACCAACGCGGGCGGTGCCTCGCCCAACGTGGTGCAGGCCGAGGCCGAGGTGATGTACCTGATGCGTGCCCCTCAGCTGACCCAGGCGCGGAACCTGAACCAGCGGGTGGACGACATCGCCCGCGGCGCGGCCCTGATGACCGGCACCACCCTGGAGATCCAGTTCATCAAGGCGGTCTCCAACGTGCTGCCCAACAAGGTGCTGGGCAAGCAGCTGCAGAAAAACTACGACGAGCTGGGCGCGGCCCGGTACGACGACGCCGATCGTGCCCTGGCCGCCGCCATGCGGGACACCATGGAACAGAAGGACGACTACTACACCATGCTGGTGAACGACATCGAGGACGATGCCCTCCGGGAGGCGCTGCTGGCCCACGCCAACGACCCCATCTACGAAGAGGTTCTGCCCTACGCCAGCCGCGAGACCTCGTCCATGGCTTCGTCCGACGTGGGCGACGTGAGCTGGGTCTGCCCCACCGCGCAGATCTCCGCCGCCACCATGCCCGCCGGCACGGGAATGCACTCCTGGCAGGAGGTGGCCGTCGGCAAGAGCAGCATGGCCCACAAGGGTATGCTGCAGGCCGCCCGCATTCTGGCCGCCACCGCCATTGACGCGCTGGACGACCCGGACCTGATTGCCCGGGCCAAGGCCGAAAAGGAACGCCGCACCGGCGGCCAGCCCTATATCTGCCCAATTCCTGCGGGGGTGGCCCCGCAGATGCAGGGATAACCCCCAACGCATAAACGCAAAGTTTTTTCACAAACGGAGGTGACGTTGTACAACCGGCCGCATCGGCTGCCGCTGCGGGGCAGCCGACAAGAAAGGGAGATGCAGCCTGCCCGGGGCAGCCCCGCCGGGCAAACCACATTCCGCAGCCTCAGAAAGGAGTAAACCATGCAAATCACGATCTGTCTGCTGGTGTTCCTGTTTATGGTCATCAGCTTCAGTATGAACAAGATCCCCATGGCGCTTACCTCGATGATCGGTATGCTGGTGCTGGTCATCAGCGGCTGTGTGGATTCCAAAACCGCCCTGGGCAACATCGGCAGCAACACCGTTATCACCATGATCGCGATGTTCGTCATCGCCGCCGGCCTGAACCGCACCCAGATGGTGCATCACCTGTCCAAGATGGTGTACAAGGTCACCAAAGGCTCCTTCACCAAGGTGCTGGCCGGTTATGTGCTGGTTACCTTCGCGCTGGGCCAGTTCATCCCCAGCATCACCGCCCTGTTTGCGCTGGTCTGCCCGCTGGTGGTCAGCATGTGCGAAGAGATGGACATCAGCCCCTCCAAGATGATGTACTCCATCGGCCTGGTGGCGGTTGCCGGTTCCTTCACCATCACCCCCATCGGCCCCTACGCCGCCAGCTTCATTGAAGACAACGGCTACCTGACCGAGTACGGCATCACCGATTATGCCTTCACCATGTTCACCGAGATGAGCATCAAGGTGCCTGTGGTTATCTTCGTTCTGGTCTGGGCCATCTTCTTTGCCCCCAAGTTTGCCCCCGATAAGCCCGTTGTGTCCATCAAGACCACTGAGGGCCGCAAGCGCGCTCAGCGTGAGCCTCTTGGCCCTGTGCAGGAAGTTCTGGGCTACGCCGTGTTCGCCATTGTGATCGTCTGCCTGATTTTCCAGTCCTTCGGTCTGCCTTCCTGGGTCATCCCCACCGTGGGCGCCTGTGTGCTGGTATTCTCCGGCGTTCTGAGTGAAAAAGAAGCCATCGACAACATGGGCCTGGACATCATCATGCTGTACGTGGGCGTGGTTACCCTGGGCAGTGCCTTCGGCAACACCGGCGCCGGCGAGCTGGTGGGCGACACCGTGGCCGGTCTGCTGTCCAGCACGCACAACAGCTACGTCATCGGCGCGATCTTCTTCATCGCCGCCTTCGTGATGACCTCTGTTCTGTACAACCGCGCCGTGAGCAAGATCCTGGTTCCCCTGGTTATCCTGACCGCCATGTCCATGAACTGCGATCCCCGCGGCCTGATGGAGATGTGCTACATCGGTTCCATGTGCTCCGTTATCACTCCCATGGCCACCTCCGTGGTTCCCATGATGATGGGCGCCGGCGGCTACGACCAGAAGGCCCTGCTGAAGATGGGTTGGATCCCCTCCATCGTGATGGGCATCATCGCCGTGGGCGTTGGCATGACCCTGTACCCCTGCTACTGATTGCCTGACTCTAAGCGTTCTTTCTCAAGGTTTTCCTCTTATAAAGTTTCTCTCTCATACAAACAACGCCGCCGCGCATTCCGGTTTTGGAATGTGCGGCGGCGCTGTTTTGCATCAAGCTGGTTTGCTGTTTTTGCCCGAGCGTGGGCGTGCAGGGGCAGACCGCTCAGCGGCCCAGCAACTCTTCGGCCCGGCTCTCGCCCACCACCTGAATGCTGTTGGCTTTCAGCAACTGGGCGGTCACGCCGTCCCCCGGGATCACCGTGCCGGTGAAGGTACCATCGTAGACGGCTCCGCTGCCGCAGCTGGGGCTGCGCTCCTTCAGGATGGCGGCGGTGCAGCCGTAAAGTTTCGCCAGGGCCAGAGCCGCCTGCGCGCCCCGCTCGTACTGGGCGGTCACGTCCTCACCGGTGCGGCTGAGAACCCGGTCCCCCACCCGCTCACTGGGCTGGCGGGGAATGGCCAGCCCGCCCAGGCACTCCGGACAGACCGGAATGAGGGTATGCCGCCCCGCCTGGACCGCCTGAATCACCGCCGGGCAGGGGTTTGACCCGCCGCTGTATTTGCACCGGATGCCCAGCAGGCACTCGCTTACCAGAATGTTCATGGGTTGGTCGTTCCTTTCTGATTCAGGGGGATTTGCTTTCCGTCAGGCCGAAGGCTTCCCCTCGAGGGGAAGCCTTTTACCGCGCCGCTTTCACGCCGCCCGGCGCTTTTTCACCTTCTGGAACAGGTGCAGCGCCATGCCCACGGTGCCGCGCACGTTGAACAGGCACACCGCCGCCGTCAGCACCGTGACGATGGGCACCCAGTACTTGCCCTGGCCCAGAATCACCACGGTCTCCAGAATCAGCAGCGCCAAGTTGATGAGGATGCGCAGGGGGTAGAACTCCACCCGCAGCAGCCCGCGGGTGTTGATGCACCGCAGGATAAACACCACCATGTAGCTGATGAGGCTGGCGTAGGTTGCGCCCATGCTGCCCCAGCGCAGGATGAAGAAATAGTTCAGCACGCAGTTGGTCACCGCGCCGGTGAGCATGGTGTACAGCGCCAGCGTGCTGCGCTTTTCCACCATGTAAATGCTGTTCAGGAACTGGTTGAAGCAGCTGAACACCGTGGCCATGGTCAGCACCGGCACAAACTGCCAGGCGGTGAAGAAGTTCTCGCGGAAAATGCGCATCAGCGGCTGGCACAGCCAGATGATGCCCGCCGCACAGCTGAACATCACGCACTGGTAGATATAGAACACCTTGCTGAAAAAGGCCTCTCGCCCCTTCTGCTCGGTCACGGCGGAGAGCTGCCACGCCTCATAGAAGATTGTGCCCAGCGTGACCAGAATGGTGGGCAGGAAGTAGCCGGTGCCCAGCAGGCCCGACCAGTAGTTGCCGCTGTCTCCCATCAGGCCCTTGACGAAGAACAGGTCGCTGGCGTTGATGACCCAGAAGCTGATCTGGGCCGGAATCAGGGGGATGGAGTAGCGGAACATCTGCACCAACAGCTTTTTGTTGAAGTGGCTGAAGTCCACATAATGGGCCACGTTGCCCACAATGAACATGAACACGGTGCTGGTGGCGTCGCCGCAAATGATGGCCAGCAGGTAGCCCTTCGCGCCCAGGTCAAACCCAAGCAGAAAGACCACGTTGTACAGCAGCGTTGCCGCCGAACAGAGAATGCCGTCCACCGCCACCAGGCGGTTCAGCTGGCGACAGCGCACCAGCTGGCTGGTGAGGGTACGCAGGCAGCTCATCAGCACGTAGATGTATAGATAGACGGCATAGTCGGTGAAGATCGGCACCAGCTTCAAAAGCGGATAGAACAGAAGCATCAGGATAAAGCCGCCGAACACCGCGGCCAGGCCGCAGGTGTACACCTGGCGGCGGCTGTAATTCTTGTCCAGGCCAAAGCGCAGCACGGCATAGCTGATGCCCAGGCCCACCAGCGGAATGAGCAGGTTTGCACACTGGCTGGTCAGCTTGGTAATACCCACTTCCTCCACCTCGCGCATGGCGTAGGTGATGAAGGGTTGAATAAACAGGGTAAGCAGCTTGCCTGAAAAGCTGCTGATGGCAAACAGCACGGTGTTGCTGGCCAGTTTTTTATAGCGGTTTTCTTCCAAAATTCGGCCCTCCTGCGGCCAGGCAGGGCGGCAAAGGGCTGCCGCCGCACGGTTTCTCGTTCCCGGTGGGCTCCGCACCCGGTGCAGGCCCCCATTTTTCGGCTAATTTTCGTAAAAAGCGCGTCAAGTCAAAATCACAACAATTATAGCATGCCCCACAGCAAAATGGTAGCGCTGTGCAGCCGCTTTTTTCTTGCCCACCGTTCCCTTTCGTGTTACAATAAGCGAGGCATTGCGGCAGCTTGAACGCCGCAGCATTTTATCCACCCAACCCAAAGAAATGAGGCACCCCTTTATGCGCTACCAAGCCCTTGCGCTGGATCTGGACGGCACACTCACCAATTCCAGAAAAGAAGTCACCCCCGCCACCCGGGCCGCCCTGGGGCGGGCCATGTTTGAGGGCTGCAAGGTCATTCTGGCCAGCGGCCGCCCTCTGGTGGGCATTCAGCCGGTGGCCTGGGCGCTGGGCCTGCCCCGGCTGGGCGGCTACATTCTGGCCTACAACGGCGGCCAGGTAGTGGACTGCCGCACCGGCGAGACCCTGCGGCAGGACCGGCTGGACCCGGCACAGATTCGCCGTCTGTGTGAATTTGCCCGTCAGCAGGGCGTGAGCATTCTCACCTACGACCGGGACGGCATCGTCACCGAGCACCCGGAGGCCCCCTTCGTGCAGAAGGAGGCGGGCATCAACCGCATTCCCGTGCAGAAGGTGCCGGACCTGGCCGCCTATGTGACCTACCCCATCACCAAAATGCTGCTGGTGGGCGAGCCGGAGCGCATGGCGGCGGTGGAACAGACCATGCGCCCGCTGTTTGCCGGGCAGGTGGACTGCTACCGCTCCGAGGCCTGCTTTTTGGAAGCGGTGCCCCCCGGGGTGGACAAGGCCGCCAGCCTGCACTGGCTGCTGGATCATCTCGGCCTGAGTGAGCGGCATCTGATGGCCTTCGGCGATGGATTTAACGACATTCCCATGCTTCGGGCCGCCGGGCTGGGCGTGGCCATGGCCAACGCACAGCCGCCGGTCAAGGCCGCCGCCAAGGCCCTCACCGATTCCAACGATGAGGACGGTGTGGCCCACGCACTGGACAAGTGGCTGCTAGGCTGACCCTTTGCAATGAATTCCCCGCCCCTGCCCGCCGGGCAGCCGGGCGTGACAGAAAGGACCCTTTTTGATGAGCCTGATCGTATTTGACCTGGAATGGAACATCGGCTACCAGCCCCGCCTGTTTGATTACCACGGGACCGAACAGACCCTGCGGGGCGAGATCATTCAGATCGGCGCGGTGAAGGTGGATGAGACCGGCCATGTGCTGGACACCTTCAGCCTCAATCTGAAGCCCCGCCTGTTCCGCAAACTGCAGCACCACATTGCCAAGGTCACCGGTATGACCCAGGCCGATCTGGACGGCGGCGTTCCCATCCGGGAGGGCCTGCAGCGCTTTGTGCGCTGGTGCGGCCCGGACGCCGCCTTTGCCGAGTGGGGCATGGACGATGTGCCCGTGTTGAAGCAGAACCTGTTCCTGAACAACCTGGACGAGCGCTGGCCCACCCGCTGGTATGATCTGCAGCAGATCTTCATCGCCCAGCGCGGCCGCGCCGAGGGCGAGGGCATGACGCTGGAATCGGTCATCACCCGGCTGGGCATCCCCACCGACCGGCCCTTCCATGATGCGCTGAGCGACGCGCTGTACACCGTGGACGTGTGCCAGCGGCTGGATCTGGCCAAGGGCATTGCGGAATATCCCACCGAAGAGCAGCAGCTGCGGGCTGCCGCCTGCCCGGAGGGGAGCGGCTGCCGGAACATGGAGTGCTTCTTCGGCTATCTGGAGAAGGAGGTTTGGCGGGAGGACCCCACCCTGCACGACCTGCGCTGCCCAGACTGCAGCGGCGTGCTGACCCCCGAGAAGCACCCCGGCGACCAGAACGAGGGCGAACTTTGGATGCGCCGCGGCAACAACAGCTATTATGGGCTGGTTCACTGCGGCTGCGGCAAGCAGTGGTTTGCCCGCTTCAAAATGGCCCGGCGGGACGGGCTGCACTGGGCCTTCGCCCGCTGCTATGAGGCCCCCACCCCGGAAAGCCTGGCCAAGTGGGAGAAGCAGAAGCGCCTGATGGTAGAGCGGCTGAAGCACCGCGCCGAAAAGACCGAGGGCTGACCCCGCCTTTTATCCTACCGCAGACAAGCATCCGGCTTGCATCCGCCCGGCAGGGCCCAAACTGTTTTTAAAGGAGAGAACGCCCCATGGAGACCGAAAACCGCTCCTTCACCGCGCTTCCCTGCAAGGATTTTGTGGAAATTCTGGCCAGCAAGGCCGCCGTGCCCGGCGGCGGCGGGGCCAGTGCCCTGGTTGGCTCCATCGGTGTGGCCTTGGGCCACATGGTGGGCAGCCTGACCCTGGGCAAAAAGAAATACGCCTCCGTGGAGGAGGACATTCAGCGCTGCCAGCAGCAGGCCAACGCCCTGGCCAAGCGCCTTCTGGACCTGATGGACGAGGACGCCCGGGCCTTTGAGCCGCTGAGCAAGGCCTACGGCCTGCCTCATGCCACCCCGGAAGAGACCGCTCACAAGACCCAGGTGATGGAGCAGGCGCTCCTGACCGCCTGCGGCGCCCCGATGGAGATTCTGCGTGCCTGTGCCGAGGCCATTGACCTGATGGCGGAATACGCCGCCAAGGGCAGCCGCCTGGCCCTGAGCGACGCAGGCGCGGGGGCTGCCCTGCTGAAGGGCGCGCTTCAGGCCGCCTCGCTGAACATCTACATCAACGCCAAGTCCCTGCAGGACCGAGCCGCCGCCGACCGGCTGACCGCCGAGACCGACCGCCTCGTGGCCGAATACGGGGCAAAGGCCGATGAAATTTTCTCCGCCGTGCAGCGGGAAATCCGATAAAACGCGCAAAGAAAGGACAATCACCATGGCACAACTGCTGCTGGGCAAAGAAGTAACCGCCTCGCTGAACGAGGAGATCCGCCGCAAGGTGGCACAGCTGAACGAACAGGGTGTCACCCCCAAGCTGGGCATCGTCCGCATCGGCGAGCGGGAGGACGACATCTCCTACGAGCGGGGGGCCACCAAGCGGTGCGAGACCCTGGGCGTGGCCTTTGAAAAGTTTCTGCTGCCCGCCGACGCCTCGGAAGAAGAGGTTCTCCAGGTCATCCGGGCCGTGAATGAGGATGACAGCATCCACGGGGTGCTGCTGTTCCGCCCCCTGCCCCGCCACCTGAACGAGGACAGGATCGTGAATGCGCTGGCCGTGGAAAAGGACGTGGACGGCATCACCGACCTGTCCATGGCGTCGGTGTTCATGGGCCGCGGCGCAGGCTACGCCCCCTGCACCCCCAGCGCCTGTATGCGCATTCTGGACCACTACGGCATTGACTGCACCGGAAAAAAGGCCGTGGTGATCGGCCGCAGCCTGGTGGTGGGCAAGCCCGCCGCCATGATGCTGCTGAAAAAGAATGCCACCGTCACGGTCTGCCACACCAAAACCGTGGATATGCCCGCGGTGGTGCGCGAGGCCGATGTGGTGATCGTGGCAGCCGGCCGGGCCGGCATTGTGGGCGCCGACTATCTGCGCCCCGGGCAGGTGGTCATCGACGTGGGCATCAACGTCAACGCCGAGGGCAAGCTGTGCGGCGATGTGAATTTCGCCGAGGCAGAGCCGGTTGTGGCCGCCATTACCCCCGTACCCGGCGGCGTGGGCAGCGTGACCACCTCGGTGCTGGTGGAGCACGTGGTGGAGGCCGCCCTGGCCAAATGCGGGCGATAACCCGATTTTTCTTGAATAAAAACACAAAACCGCGCCCTGCCAAAGCTGGTCAGGACACGGTTTCTTTATTTTTGTGCAGGGGGAAGTTCCCCTTCGCGGCGATAAAGCCTTCCCCTCGAGGAGAAGGTGCCGAACGAATATGAGGCGGATGAGGTGGGGCGCGAATCACGGCTGCAACTTCATCTCGGGTCAAAACGCCAGCTCCTCTGCCACCGCCATAAGCGAATCATAAAGGCAGCAAGCCGCCGTGCCCGGCACTGACATAACCCAGCAGCAACAACAAGATGCCACCTCATCCGTCACTATCGCGACAGCTTCCTCTCAAGGGGAAGCCTCTAGCGCGCCCCTCATCGCCGCGCATTTGTACATAGAAAATGGCCCCGGGGAATCCGCATCCCCGGGGCCTGTTTTGTAAGCACCCGGCCCCCTAAAATCCGCACGGGGGCGGGCAAGCGGTGCTTCCACCGGGCAGGCCTCCCTCTAAACGGCCAGCCACAGGCGAAACGCCGGGACATGGGCGGCACGCAACGACCCTGCCAGAGGCCGGCGCACCCGAATCGCATGTCACTCCATCACGGCCAACTTGCCGGATGTTCACTACTCTCACACTAGAGCGTGTAATAAGTATAAACTGTGAACATGCACAATGTCCATGGACATTTGATAGCACTGCTGCACAAGGCCGCGCAGCACTTCTTCCCGATTTATCGCCGGGTTTGTCAAATTCTGCCGTTTTTTGCCGGCATCGGTTTACGGCGGTCAAGCTGTCCTTCTTATGAATACATTTTTAATCAAATTCGGCAAATTCGGCAGCACATCCGATAAAATCGCACTCTTTTCTTTTCTTCGGCATAAATCATACAAACACTTTACTTTTATAAAAAATGGGCTTTCTTTTGGCAACAACGCCCCAAGAAAGCCCATTCTTTTTTGCAATTTTTTGTATTTTTATTGTTTTTCTCTTTGTATGCAGCCCTACCTATGGTCAAAAATTGCATACCCGCCGGGCCGCAGGCGGCCGGGCGGCTGTTCAGGAAAGCCGGCCCTTAAAGTCCTCATAGCCGAACCGGCGCACCAGCTCCAGCGTGCCGTCCTCATGGCGCAGGCACAGGTCCGGCAGGGGCATTCCGTTGAAGGTATTGGTCTTGACCATGGTGTACAGAGCCATATCCTCCAACACAATGCGGCTGCCTTCTTCCATCGGCTCATCGAAGGAGTAATCGCCGATCACATCCCCGGCCAGGCAGGTCGGCCCGGCCAGCCGGTAGGTGTGGGCCTTTTCGCCGGGCTGCCCGCTGCCCCGCACCGGGGGCCGGTAGGGCATTTCCAGCACGTCGGGCATATGGCAGGCGGCGGAAGCATCCAGAATGGCAATGTCCATGCCGTTGTGAACCACTTCCAGCACCTGGCTGACCAGGAAGCCCGCGTTCAGCACCACCGCTTCGCCCGGCTCCAGGTACACCTCCACGCCGTAGGTTTCGTGCAGGCGGCGCACCAGCTTTACCAGCCGCTCCACGTCGTAGCCGGGGCGGGTAATGTGGTGCCCGCCGCCCAGGTTCAGCCATTTCAGGCCGTGCAGGTACGGGCCGAACTTCTCTTCCAGAGCCTGTACCGTGCTTTCCAGGTCGTCCGAATCCTGCTCGCAGAGGGTGTGCATATGCAGCCCATCCAGAAGGGGCAGCTGGGCCGGGTCAAAGTTGGCCAGCGTGGTGCCCAGGCGGCTGCCGGGCGCGCAGGGGTCATAGATGGCGTGACCCTCCTGGGTGGAGTGCTCCGGATTCACCCGCAGGCCTACCTGCTTGCCCGCCGCTCTGGCCCGGGCCGCGTACTTTTCCACCTGCCGGGGCGAGTTGAACACAAAGTGGTCGGCCACCGCCAGCAGGGCTTCAAACTCCTCCTCGGTGTAGGCAGGCTTGAACACATGCACCTCGCCGCCGAACTCCTCCCGGCCAAGGCGGGCCTCATACAGGCCGCTGGCCGTGGAGCCCGCCAGATACTGCCGGATGAGCGGGTAGCACCGGTACATGGAAAAGGCCTTCTGGGCCAGCAGGATCTTGCAGCCCGCCCGCCGGGCCACATCGGCCAGCAGCTCCAGATTTCGTTTCAGCAGCCCCTCGTCCACCACAAAGGCAGGGGTGCGCAGCTCCGCGCCGCCCATCAGTCCACCAGGGCGGGGTCGTCCTGCACCTGCCAGGGCAGGCCGCAGGTATTCAGGGCGTCCATGTAGGGATCGGGATCAAACTCCTCCACGGTGTACACACCGGGCTTGGTCCACTTGCCGGTCAGCATCATCATGGCGCCAATCATGGCGGGCACGCCGGTGGTGTAGCTGATGGCCTGGCTGCCCACCTCGCGGTAGCACTCCTGATGGTCGCACACGTTGTAGATGTAGGCCGTCTTTTCCTTGCCGTCCTTCACACCGGTGAAGATGCAGCCGATGTTGGTCTTGCCCACGGTGCGGGGGCCCAGGGTGGCGGGGTCCGGCAGAAGGGCCTTCAGGAACTGGATGGGCACGATCTGGTGGCCCTCAAACTCCACCGGCTCGGTGGAGAGCATACCCACGTTTTCCAGACACTTCATATGGGTCAGGTAGCTCTGGCCGAAGGTCATGAAGAAGCGGATGCGCTGCACGCCGGGAATGTTCTTGGCCAGCGACTCGATCTCCTCATGGTGAAGCAGGTACATATCCTTCTCGCCCACCTGGTCGAAGTTGTACTCCCGCTTGATGCTCATGGCGGGAATCTCCACCCAGTGGCCGTTCTCCCAGTAGCTGCCGGGGGCCGAGACCTCGCGCAGGTTGATTTCCGGGTTGAAGTTGGTGGCGAAGGGATAGCCGTGGTCGCCGCCGTTGCAGTCCAGAATGTCGATGGTGTGGATCTCATCGAACAGGTGCTTCTGGGCCCAGGCGCAGTAGGCCTGAGTCACGCCCGGGTCAAAGCCGGTACCCAGCAGGGCGGTCAGGCCGGCCTCCTCGAACTTCTTCTTATAGGCCCACTGCCAGCTGTAATCGAAGTAGGCGGAGAATCCCTCCTCCTTGCAGCGGCGGTCGTACACCTCCCGCCAGGCGGGGTCGGTGATGTCCTCCGGCTCGTAGTTGGCGGTGTCCAGATAGTTCACGCCGCACTCCAGGCAGGCGTCCATGATGGTCAGGTCCTGATAGGGCAGGGCGATGTTCATCACCAGGTCAGGCTGCACCTTTTTGATCAGGGCCACCAGCTGGTCCTTGTCGTCCGCGTCCACCTGCTCGGTGGTGATTTTGGTGGCAGTCTTGCCCTCCAGCTTGGCCTTCAGGGCGTCACATTTGGATTTGGTGCGGCTGGCAATGCACAGCTCGCTGAACACATCGGGGTGCTGGCAGCACTTCTGAATGGCCACACTGGCCACGCCGCCGCAGCCGATCACTAATACCTTGCTCATGGGGGTTCCTCCTTTATTTGGGCGGCCCGAAGGCCGCGTTCTCGTCCAGTCGTTCGGTCAGGGCCCGCTTACTTGCCCAGCAGGGCCAGCAGCATTTCCCGCACCACCTTGCAGGCCGCCGCGGTGGAAACACCGCTCTGGTCGTAATGGGGGCTCAGCTCGTTGGCGTCGCACCCTACCACGTTGGCCTTGCTGCACACCAGCGTAACGGCCTTGCGCAGGGCGTCAAAACTCACGCCGCCCGGCTCGGGGGTGCCGGTGCCGGGGAACACGCTGGGGTCCATCACATCCAGGTCCACGGTGAAGTACACAGGCGTGTCGCCCAGCGTTTCCAGCAGCGCTTCCAGCCCCTCAAAGTCAAACTTGTGGGTGTCCACATGCCGGCTGCCCCAGGCAAACTCCTCCCGGTCGCCCGAGCGGATGCCGAACTGGTGAATGCGGCCGTCCCCGGCCAGCTCCCAGCAGCGGCGCAGCACGCAGGCGTGGGAGAGCTGCACGCCCAGATAGTCCTGCCGCAGGTCGGCGTGGGCATCAAAATGGATGATGTGCACCTCCGGGTACTGTTTGTGCACGGCGCGGAAGGCCCCCAGCGTCACCAGATGCTCGCCGCCCAGCAGGAAGGGCAGCTTGCCCGCCTCCAGAATGGTCTCGGCCCGCTGGGTGATGGCGTCCAGAGCGGCGGCGCTGTCGCCCATGGGAAGCTCAATGTCGCCGCTGTCCATCACCGCATAGTCGGTCAGATCCCTGTCTTGATAGGGGCTGTAGCTCTCCAGCCCGTAGGATTCGTGCCGGATGGCTCCGCTGCCGAAGCGGGAGCCGGGCCGAAAGGAGGTGGTAGAGTCAAAGGGTGCGCCGTACAGCACCACCTGAGCCTCGTCAAATTCCGCCTCACAGGCCAGAAAAGTCTCGTTATTCATGTTCAACATGCTTCAGCAGTTCCTCCACATAGGCCGGGATGTAAAACGCCCCCTTGTGCAGGGTGGTGGTGTAATACCGGCAGGGAATGCCCCGCAGATTCCAGCGGGTCTCGTCCAGATCGCGCAGGGGGTGGTACTTCTTCGAGGCAAAGCCGAAGAGCCAGTGCCCGGAAGGATAGGTGGGAATGTGGGCCTGATACACCTTCGCAATGGGGAAGGATTCCACCAGGTTCTTGTGGGCCCGCTGGCAGGCGGCTGCGTCCTCCTGGTAGAAGGGGCTTTCGTGCTGGTTGATGAGAATGCCGTCCTCCCGCAGGGCCTTGTAGCAGTTGCCGTAAAACTCCCGGGTAAACAGCCCCTCGCCGGGGCCGAAGGGGTCGGTGGAGTCCACAATGATCAGGTCGTAGGCGTTCTCCTTACTCCGCACGAACTTCAGGCCGTCCTCATAATGGATGGTCAGGCGGGGGTCGTCCAGCCGGCAGGCAGTTTTGGGCAGGTACTTTTTGCACACCTCCACCACCAGTTCGTCGATCTCCACCATGTCGATGTGTTCCAGATCCTGATACTGGGTCAGCTCGCGGATCACGCCGCCGTCGCCCGCGCCGATGACCAGCACATCCCGCACGTTGGGGTGCACCGCCATGGGCACATGGGTGATCATCTCGTGGTAGATAAACTCATCCTTTTCGGTGAGCATCATGTAGCCGTCCAGCGTCAGAAAACGGCCGAACTCCGGCGAGTCGAACACATCAATGCGCTGAAACTCGCTTTTGCCGCTGTACAGCTGCCGGTCCACCCGGATGGACAGCTTTACGTTTGGGGTATGCGGTTCCGAAAACCAGAATTCCACGGTCACACTCTCCCTTCTTCATCGGGGGCCTAATCCCCCGCCCTCGCCGTTTGTTCAATACAGGCCGCTGAGCACGTTCAGCCGCTCAATGTCCGGATCTTCCGGGCCGGTCATGCTGCAGCCCTTGGCCTTGGCGTACTTGATGTAATCCACAATGCGGCGGGTAATGCGCTCGCCGGGGGCCAGAATGGGAATTCCCGGGGGATAGCACATGACGAATTCGCTGCAGATGTGGCCGGGGGTCTTGTCCAGCGGCAGCGACTCCTTCGGCGCATAAAAGGCCTCCTGCGGGCTGGCGTCCACCTGCGGCTCAATGTACTCCTGCCGCATCAGGCCGGCCGCGTCCGGCTCTTTGCCGAAGCGGCGGCGCACCTCCGCCAGCGCGCCCACCAGCCGCTCGATCTCACGGGGCCGGTCGCCGATGGACAGATAGGCCAGAATGTTGCCCAGGTCGCCAAACTCGATCTGGATGTCGTACTCGTCCCGCAGCAGGTCATACACCTCAATGCCCGCCAGGCCGATGTCCAGCGTGTTCACCGACAGCTTGGTTTTGTCAAAGGCAAACACGCTGTCGCCGTTCACCAGCTCTTCCGAGAAGGCGTAGTAGCCGCCGATCTGGTTGATCTCCCGGCGGGCATAGTCGGCCATCTCCACCACTTTGGCGAAGGACTCCCGCCCGCGCAGTGCCAGATTCCGGCGGGAAATGTCCAGGCTGGACAGCAAAAGGTAGCTGCCGCTGGTGGTCTGGGTCAGGTTGATGATCTGCCGCACATGGCCCTCACTCATGGCAGGGCCGGCCAGCAGCAGCGAGCTTTGGGTCAGGCTGCCGCCGGATTTGTGCATGGACACGGCGGCCATATCCGCCCCCGCCGCCATGGCCGACACGGGCATATCCGCACCGAAATAAAAGTGGGTGCCGTGGGCCTCATCCGCCAGGCACAGCATACCGTTCTCGTGGGCCATCTTCACAATGGCCCGCAGGTCCGAGCAGATGCCGTAGTAGGTGGGGTTGTTCACCAGAACGGCCTTGGCGTCCGGGTTTTCCCGGATGGCCCGGGCCACATCCTCCCGGCGCATACCCAGGGGAATGCCCAGCCGGTCGTCGCAGGCGGGGTCCACATACACGGGCACGGCCCCGCACAGCACCATGGCCCCCATCACGCTGCGGTGCACATTGCGGGGCAGGATGATCTTCTCGCCCCGGCTGGCCGAGGACAGGATCATGGCCTGCACGGCGCTGGTGGTGCCGCCCACCATCAAAAAGGCGTGGGCCGCGCCGAAGGCCTCAGCGGCCAGCTGCTCCGCATCCCGGATCACCGACACGGGGTGGCACAGGTTGTCCAGCGGCTTCATGGAGTTCACGTCCATGCGCACGCACTGTTCCCCCAGCAGGGCGGCCAATTCCGGGTTGCCCCGGCCCCGCTTGTGGCCGGGCACATCAAAGGGCACCACCCGCTTTTTTTCAAATTCCTGAAGCGCCTCGTAAATGGGCGCGCGTTCCTGCGAAAGCATCTGTTTTTCCTTCTCCCCTTCTGCCGTGCGGCCGTCTCAGTAGATGTTCCGGCCGCTGTAAATCTCAATCATTTCCCGCCGCAGGTTCTCCATAATTTCCAGGCGTTCCTGCGGGGGCAGCTCATACACATCGGTTTTGAACAGATAGTTCTGCAGGTCGATCTCCTTGAGCATCATGCGGGTGTGAAACAGGTTTGCCGCATACAGGTTCATGTCCACCGCGTCGTAGCGCAGCAGGGTCTTGGGGGCAATGTAGTTCTGAATGGAGGCCACCTCATGGTCCAGAAACAGCTTTTTGCCGTTCATGTCCCGGGTGAAGCCCCGCACCCGGTAGTCCATGGTGATGATGTCGGAATCAAAGGACCCGATGAGGTAGTCCAGCGTGGAAAGCGGGGTGATCTCCCCGCAGGTGGCCACGTCGATGTCCACCCGGAAGGTGGCCAGGCAGGTCTCGGGGTGATACTCCGGGTAGGTGTGAACCGTGACATGGCTCTTGTCCAGATGAGCCAGCTGCGTCTCCCCCACCGGGATCATGGAGCCCTCGGCGATGAGAATGGTCACCGAAGCGCCCTGGGGGTCGTAATCCTGCCGGGCAATGTTCAGCACCTTGGCGCCGATCATGTCCGTCAGGGTGGTCAGAATGTTGGTGAGGCGCTCGGAGTTGTACTGCTCGTCAATGTAGGCGATGTAGTCCCGCTGTTCCCGGGCGGTTTTGGCGTAGCATACGTCGTAAATGTTGAAGCTGAGGGCCTTGGTCAGGTTGTTGAAGCCGTAGAGCTTGAGCTTTTCTCCCATGGCGGTGTTTCCCCTTTGTTCTTGTAATCGGCCTGAAAACGGCGCTGCCGGCAAACAAAAAAGCGATGCGCCAAAACGGCGCATCGCTGCAAAACGTTCTCTCATCCTGGCGGGCGGTAGGCCCCCGGCGCACTGCACGCCTCGGGCTGCGGCCCCCTGTGGGCTGCGATGAGGATTCATTCAGAGTCTATATAGCAAATATTACTTTTACTACTCTTATTGACCGTTTTACAAGTTGATACGCACCGCTTGTGCGCTGGTTATAAAGTAACCAACTTATAAAATTGAGCTTTTAACTCAATCAATAATGGCGGCGGCTGGCCGCCCATCGGCAGTTGACCCGGCTGTCCGTATGGCCTTGACCCGATCCGTTCGGGTGGTCAGTAAAGATATTTGCATGGATACTCTGTTTCCTCATATCACATACAGATAAAGTATAGCGAGATTTGAGGGAGGTTGTCAACATTTTTCTTTTGAGATTTTTGTAAAATTCGTGCAAAGGCCTCCGCCTGGGGCTTCTCAGTACTCCAGTTCTTCCAGCTTCAGCAGCGCCAGAATGTAGATCTTCAGCGCCGCCAGCAGGTGCTCAAAGTTTGCGCCCTCGTTCGCGCCGTGCATAGGGCCGGCAAAGTCCGGCAGCACCGCGTTCTGATCCTCGGGGCCAAAGCTCACCGCCAGCGGGAAGTGCCGGGCGTAGGTGCCGCCGCCCATGGTAAAGGGCCTGGCTTCCTCGCCGGTCACCTGGCAGTAGGCCGCCATCAGTGCCTGAATGGGGGCCGCGTCCACTCCGATGTAGAAGGGCTCGTTCACGTGGTCCATGCACACCGTGCCCGCGTCCCCGGCCGCCTTGCGCAGGGCGGCCTCCAGCACTTCGCCGTTGGTGCTGGTGGGGAAGCGGCAGTCCACCGTCTGGCGCAGAGCGCCGTTCTCCATGCAGATCACGCCGCCCACCACCGTCAGCGGGTCAAACAGGCCGTCGTCCGCCTGAATGCCCAGACCGGTGCCGTCCCAGGCGCTGTGCAGTTTGTGCAGCAGCTGCAAAAAGGCCCGCTCGGCCTCGTTGCCGATGCCGTTTGCCAGCAGGTAGTCCACCACCAGGCCGATGGCGTTCACCGTGCCCTGGGGCATGGCCGCATGGCCGCTCTTGCCCCAGCCGCGCACCCGAACGCCACCGGCTTCCTGCTCCAGCGTAATGCCCTCGGCCGCGGGCAGGGCCGCCAGCTCGGCCCGGATGAGGGCGCTGGCCCGGTCGGGCACAGCGTTGCGGGCCACACCGCCCTCAAAGTCCAGAATGTCGCCGTTCAGCACCGGGCTGAGCAGGTCCGCCTCAAACTGGCCCTTCTCGCCGTTGCACAGCGGGAACTCCGCATCCGGCGTAAAGCAGAACACCGGGGGCTTTTCGTGGGCGTTGTACCACGCCACGTCCTTCATGTTCGTCTCTTCGTTACAGCCCAGCAGTGCCCGCACCGGGTAGCGCAGCGGGCCCGCCTCGTCCTTCAAGAACTTCAGCGCGTACAGGCACAGCACCGAGGGGCCCTTGTCGTCCGCCACGCCCCGGCCCAGCAGCCAGCCGTCCCGCACCCGCAGGGTGAAGGGGTCGGCATCCCAGCCGTTGCCCTCGGGCACCACGTCCAGATGGGTGATGGTGGCCAGATACTTCTCCTTCTCCGCGCCGGGCACATCCGCCCAGCCGATGTGGCCTTCCCCTTCGCCGGGGGCCAGGCCCAGCTCGGCCGCGATGGCCAGCGCCTCATCCAGCGCCGCCCGCGGCCCAGGGCCGAAGGGCGCCCCCGGGGCAGCAGGGCCTTCCACGCTGGGCACTGCCACCAGCCGCCCGATGTCCCGCAGGATGTTCTCCCGCTGAGCCTGTACGAATTGGTCGATCCGCTCGTTCCACTTGTTTTCCATCTGTCGCTGCCTCCTGCCGCCAGGCGGTGGAAAAATCCCCGCCGGGCTGATATACTAATAGAGATTGTTGAGCTTATTTTGTGCGGCGCGCCCCGAAAAAAGGCCGCCGGAATGACGCGAGGAATTTCATGCAGCAAAAAAATCGGCGCGGTCTGCGCCAGAATCTCATCTTTGCCGCCCTGGTGCTGGCCCTGGCTGCCGGGCTGGCCCTGTGGCGGCAGGCCACCGCCGCCCCGGCCCCGGTGGCCCAGCTGGACTACACCGGCGGCCAGATGACCATCGCCCTGGACCGGGACGCCACCTACGACATCGTCAGCGGCGACTACACCATTCACCTGCAGGTGCAGAACGGGGCCATCCGGTTTGTGGATTCCCCCTGCCCGGACCATTTGTGTGAGAACTTCGGCTGGCTGAGCCGCGCCGGCGACTGGGCCGCCTGCCTGCCCGCCAAGGCCTCCCTCACGCTGTTGGAGCCGGACCGCTGAGCCGCGCGCTCGCAGCCACGTTTTCCAGTTCGATTATACCCCCGCCCCCGCCGCTTTTGCAAGGGCGGGGGCTTTGTGATGGCAGCTTTAGGCTTCCCCTCGAGGGGAAGCTGTCGGCGTTAGCCGACTGATGAGGTGGCACCTTACTGCCGCAACTCGCTTATGGCAGTGATAAGGCACATAATCCTGCCCCGTCCTGACACCCCCAAAAAGCACGAAAACCGCGCCACGGCCTATCTTGCCGGGGAGCGGTTTTGTTTTATGCAAGTTCTTGCTTTATTACCCGGCGCTTATTCCTCGTTCAGCCCGGCATGGCGCAGGTTCATGCAGGGGTTGCCGATGGTGGTCCACAGCTCAAAGTCCTCCAGGGTACACACCGTGCAGGAAACCGTCGTGGCCAGCACGTCGTCATGAGGGTGGCGGCAGATGCAGTTCGGCTCATACTTGTGGTCGCTCATGATGCGGTACAGATCCTGGAAACGCAGCTTACCATAGCGCTTCTCGATCATCTCGCCAATGCGCTGGTAGCGCTTGTGGGTGGAGGGATACTCCTCCTCGGGCGGGTTCAGCACCTTCATCTGGTCGCTGACCATATGGTTGGTACGGTACAGCACACCGCGACCCTCGTCCTTTTCCACATACATGTCGTCGGCGGTCATCTCCAGCACATAGGCTTCCTTGGGGTCCGCCACAATCACATTCAGGCCGTTCATGCGGGGGGCCGTGCGGCAGAACTCCACCGCCTCGGCGGCCGTTTTGCAGCTGGTCAGCAGCACCCGCACGTTCAGGAAGATGTCCGCTTCCTCCACCCGGTCAACACGGGTGGGGTCCTTTTCCGACCAGAAGCCGGTGGTGGTCACCGCCAGGCCGTAGCTGTTCATGCCCACGGCAGGGAAGGTCACGGTGCCGGAGCCGCTCACTTCCAGAATCTGCAGCCCATCCGGGTAGGTGCGCTTGATGAGCGCCTGCTCCATGGCAGGGCTGCCCATGTCCCGGTTTTTGATCACGTAGGTGCAGCCGTCGGCCGTTGCCGGGGCACGCACGCACAGCATACTGCACTCCTGGGTGATGCAGGTAAATTTGTCGGCCAGGAAGTAGGCGGGGATATTCAGCATCAGGATCTCCTCAAAGGGGATTCCGCTGCCCTCAGCAATGCCCTGCAGCTCCTCATACATATCATGGCGGTTCTTTTCAAAGAAGCGAATGTTCTTGTTCACGAACTCCCGATAGGCCTTCTCGTCCACATGTTCCCGCTCCATTTTCTCATACACGCGGGCCAGATTGCGCTGAATGCCCTCCTTCAGCTCCCGACCCATCTGAACGCCCTGTTCAAACGGCGTGCCGGAAACCTCACAGAACGAATGCTCATATTGCGAATTCATTGTTTCTCCTCCTATTCCCATGGCCCCGGCGCGCACTGCGCCGGGGCGCTTTTTAACAAAACAGCCAGACTTTGCCGCCCAGTCAGGGCTGCGCGGCCGGAGTCTTTTCCTCACACATCAGGCACCGGCACAGATGGCCGCAGCCGCTCACGTCCCGCTCCTGCGGCACCTCGCTGGCGCACCGCTCCTGCACCGCATAGCACCGGGTGTGGAAGGGGCAGCCCGAGGGCACCGCAATGGGGCTGGGCAGCTCGCCCTTCAGCACAATGCGCTGCGCCTGCGCATCCGGGTCCGGCAGGGGCACCGCCGAGAGCAGTGCCCGCGTATAGGGGTGGGCGGGGTTGGAGAACAGCTCCTCGGTGGGCGCATACTCCACCACCCGGCCCAGATACATCACCGCCACATTGGTGGAGATGTGCCGCACCACGCGCAGATCGTGGGAAACGAACACCAGCGCAATTCCCAGCTGGCGCTGCAGCTTCATCAGCAGGTTGATGATCTGCGCCTGAATGGATACGTCCAGCGCCGAAACGCATTCATCACACACGATCAGTTTGGGGTCCACCGCCAGGGCACGGGCAATGCACAGGCGCTGGCGCTGGCCGCCCGAAAACTCGTGGGGGAACTTTCGAACACTGTCGGCGGGCAGGCCCACCAGCTCCAGCAGCTCCAGCACGCGGCGTTTGGCCGCCTCGCCCCTGGCCAGGCCGTGAATGGTCAGCGGCTCGGTAAGCATATCGCCCACCCGCTGGCGGGGATTCAGGCTGGCGTAGGGGTCCTGAAAGATGATCTGGATGTCTCGGCGCATCCGGCGCAGCTCCGCCTTGTTCGCCGTAGTCATGTTTTTCCCCTCAAACAGCACCTCGCCGCCGGTGGGCTCAATCAGGCGCAGCATCACCCGGGCCAACGTGGATTTGCCGCAGCCGCTCTCGCCCACAACGCCCAGGGTCTCCCCTGCGCGCACGGTCAGGCTCACATCGTCCACCGCCTTCACGTAGCGGGTGTTCCGGCCCAGCAGGCCCCCACGCACGGGGAACCACTCTTTTACGTGCCGGGCCTCCAGCAAAACCGGATGCTCACTCATGGTTTGCGCCCTCCTCTCCCCACTGCGGGGTGTACTTCCAGCATTTCACCACACGGCCGTCCTCCAGTTGAAGGGTCGGGGGTTCTTTTTCTTTGCAGATTCTGCCGCACTCTCCACAGCGGTTGCTGAAGGCGCAGCCCGCCGGCAGGTTGTAAATGCTGGGCACCGCCCCCTCAATGGTCTGCAGATCGCCTTCGGTGCGCCCCACCTTGGGAATGGAATTGAGCAGCCCCTTGGTGTAGGGGTGCAGCGGGTCATGGAACAGCTGCCGCACCGGCGCCTTTTCCACAATGTGGCCGCAGTACATCACGGCCACTGTGTCCACCATGGAGGCGATCACGCCCAGGTCGTGGGTGATGAGAATGATGGAGGTGCCCATCTTCCGGTTCAGCTCCTTGAGCAGATCCAGAATCTGGGCCTGAATGGTCACATCCAGGGCGGTGGTCGGCTCATCGGCAATGAGTACCTCCGGGTCGCACAGCAGCGCCATGGCGATCATGGCGCGCTGGCGCATACCGCCGGAAAGCTCAAAGGGATATTGCTTCAGCCGGGTCTCCGGGCTGGGAATGCCCACGGTGCGCAGCATTTCAATGACCTGCTTATCCGCCTCGGCCCGGCTGACCTTTTTGTGCAGCCGCACCACTTCGCCTAGCTGGTTGCCGATGGTGTACAGCGGGTTCAGGCTGACCATCGGCTCCTGAAAGATCATGGAGATGCGGTTGCCCCGGCAATGGCACATCTCCTGTTCGGATTTGGTCAGCAGCTCTTCGCCGTCCAGCTTGATGCTGCCGCGGATCTGCGCGGGGGGCGAGGGCAGCAAGCGCAGAATGCTCTTGGAGGTCACGCTCTTGCCGGAGCCGGATTCGCCCACCAGGCCCAGCTTTTCGCCCTTGGCCAGCGCAAAGCTCACACCGCTCACCGCGGCCGCGCTGCCATACTTGGTTTTAAAGGTAACGGTCAAATCGTTTACTTCCAATACAGGCCGTTCGCTCATGGTCGGCACCTCCTTACACATCCAGTTTCGGGTCTAGATAATCCCGCAGCCAGTCGCCCAGCAGGTTCACACCCAACACCGTCAGGGTGATGCACAGGCCGGGCAGGATGCACTGCCAGGGATTCGAGACCATGTTGGCCCGCGCCTCACTGAGCATTCTCCCCCAGGTGGGAATGGTAACGGGCACGCCGTACCCCAAAAAGCTTAGGGACGCCTCCATCAAAACGATCTTAGCCATCTCCAGCGTGGCAATGACAATCACCGAGCTGATGACGTTGGGCAGGATGTGCCGAAAAATAATCCGGGCATCGCTGCCGCCCTCCGCGCGGATGGCCTCAATGTATTCGCTCTCCTTGATGCTCAGGATCTCGCCGCGCACCAGCCGGGCATAGCGCACCCAGCTGGTGATGCCCGCAATCAGGATCACGTTGCCCAGGCTTCCGCCCAGCACCGCCGCAATGAACAGCGCCAGCAGCGTAAAGGGGAAGCACAGCTGAATGTCCACCAGGCGCATAAGCACCGCGTCCACCCAGCCGCCGTAATAACCGGCCAGGCAGCCCAGCACAACGCCCACAACGCCGCCCACGACCGTACCGGCCAGGGCCACCAGCAGCGTAATGCGCGCGCCCACCAGCAGGCGGCTGAGCACATCGCGGCCCAGCTGGTCGGTGCCCAGAAGGTGCTCCTGTGTTCCGGTGGCCGTCCAGGCCGGGTCGTGCAGTTTGTTCATCAGGTCCTGCTGCAGGGGGTCACAGGGGGCCAGCTGGTAGGCAAAAATGGCACACACAACCACCACCAGCACAATGGCAAGGCCGATCATACCGGTCTTGCTCTGCTTTAAGCTTCTCCACAATGCTTTCATCCCGCACACCTCCTCACTGCAGCCGCACACGGGGGTTGATGACGCTGTACAGCACATCCACCACAAAGTTGATCACCACAAACACCACCGCCAGCAGGAATACAATGCATTCCACCACGGCGAAATCGCTGCTTTGAATGCTCTGGATCACCAGGCGGCCGATGCCGGGCCAGGCAAACACGGTTTCGGTGATCACCGAGCCGCCCAGCAGCGAGGCAAACTGCATACCCAGCATCGTCAGAATCGAGCTGAAGGCGTTTTTGAAAGCATGCTTCATCACGACCACACTGCCCCGTAAACCCTTGGCCCGAGCCACGTCAATGTACTCCTTGCCCAGCACCTCAATCATGTTGCTGCGCAGCAGGCGGCAGATGGTGGCGGCACTGAACAGGCCCAGCGTAAAGGCCGGCATGATCAGCGAACGCCAGCCCTCGCTGTTGCCGCCGGTGGACAGCCAGCCCAAATTGACCGAAAACGCCATGATGAGCATAATGCCAAGCCAGAAGGCCGGCAGACACTGGCCCAGAAGGGCCAGCACACGAATGACGCCGTCCGACAGGCTGTTGCGCTTGACCGCCGAAAGCACACCCGCCGGGATGCCCAGCACCACCGCAATGGCCAGGGCGGCCACGGCCAGCTCCAGGGTGGCTGGCACGCGCTCCATCACCACACGCATGGCAGGCTCGTTGTAATAATAGGAGGTGCCGAAATCCCCCACCACTGCGCCCTTCAGAAAGCGCAGATACTGCTGGGGCAGCGGATCGTTGAAGCCCATCTCCTGACGCAGAATGTCCATCTGTTCCCTCGATGTGGTTGGCGACACCATCAGCTCCACCGGGTCACCGGTCAGGTGCAGAATGACAAACACCACCACCGTAATGCCCAGAATGGCAATGAGCGACTGAGCCAGCCGTTTTGCCAGATATTTGGCCATGCATCTTCCCCCTTTTGTGCGTTTAAGCGCATCGCATTGCGCTTTTTCGCGCCATTTTTGTACAGAAAAAGCGCACACTGCACAAGGTCTGTGTGCGCTTTTCCAATGTTCAGGCAGAGCTTTGAGTTTCGATTACTGCACGCTCACGCCGTCCATCAGCACCACTTCGTCGGTACGGGCCGTCCAGTTCTGCACCTTGGCAGAATTGTATGCATACAGGGTATCCTGCTGGTACAGCCACACGGCGGGCGCCTGGTCCACCATGAACTGCTGCATCTCGCTATGCAGCTGGGCACGCTCGGTGTCGTCTACCGCAGCCGCTGCGCGGGAAGCCAGATCCCCAAACTCGTCGGAATCCCAGGTGCAGTAACGGCCACCCTTGGTGAAGCCGATGGAAGCGATCAGTTCAATATCGCAGTAGGGGCCGCCCAAGCTATTCAGGAAGATGGGGGCCACGGTGCCGGACATGATCTTGTCGCGCTGGGTCGCGGAGTCCTCCTGCTGGATGTTCACGGTCACGCCCACTTCCGCCAGCTGAGAGGCCACAGCCTGCGCCACGTCGGTGGCGTTCAGCATGCCGGGGGAAACGGACAGGTCCACGGTAAAGCCGTCAGCATAGCCGGCCTCGGCCAGCAGGCTCTTCGCCTTTTCGGGGTCGTAAGTGTAGCCCTGCACGCTGGCATCGTAATCGTTGTATTCCGGGGTGGAGATGGAGGCCACCTTCACAGCATAGCCGTCCAGCACGCCGGCGATCAGGCTGTCGCGGTCAATGGCGTAGTTCAGGGCCTGACGAACCTTCAGGTCGTTGACGGGGCTGTCTCCGTTGATGGTATTGAACTGCAGCCAGGCCACACGGGTGGAGGGCTGCCCCACCACGGTAACGCCGTCCGTGCTGCTCAGATAATTGGCCTGGGTGGTGGGGATGCTGCAGATGATGTCCACCTCACCGGCCTGCAGGGCAGCCACGCGGTCCGCCGCTTCGGGGATGACCTTGTAAACCAGCTGATCGATCTGAGGCACCTCGCCGTAGTAATCGGGGTTCTTCTCCATCACAACCTTGTCATCCTTGGTCCAGGAGACAAACTTGAAGGGGCCGGAACCCACCGGGTTCTTGGCGAACGCTTCGTCGCCCACTTCCTGAACGTACTTGCTGGGGATGATCTTCACATAGTTCAGGCGCAGGGGCAGCGAGTTAAAGGGCTGATCGGTCACGATGTTGAACTCGTAATCGCCCAGAACCTCCACGCTCATGAAGGAGAAGTCACCGGACAGAGCGTAACCGGCGTCCTTGTTCTTCAGGCTCTCGATGGTGTACTGCACGTCGGCGCTGGTCATATGATCGCCGTTGGTGAAGTACACATCGTCCCGCAGGGTAAAGTGCCAGGTTACATCGTCCACACGCTCGTAGCTGGCCGCAGCATCGAGCACGATGTTGCCTTCGGCATCGGTTTTAACCAGCGTGCTGTACAGGTCCGCCAGAACACTGGCGGTGATGGTGCTGGTGCCCCGACGGGGGTCCAAGCTGGAAATATCGGATGCATTGGCGTAAGTAACCGTCTTGGGGGTGTCGCTTCCGGCCGCCTCCGACGAAGCGGCAGCCGAGGAGCTGGCGGAAGAGCCGCAGCCTGCAAGCAGGCTCATCGACAACGCCAGGCACAGCGCCATGGATAAAAACTTCTTCATGGAATTACGTTCCTCCTTTTTGAAAATGGTGTTCATCCCTTCTTCGGCTGATGCAGCCGAATGCTTTATTTCCTCCGCCCCTGCAGGCGGCAAGAACCAAATCAAATAAAACTGTTTGGGGCAGGTGCGCAGAAAACTGCGGTTATTTCAGACGGTGCTCCTCAAAATAGGGGTTCAGCACGTTCAGCCGCCGCTCCGTCTCCTCCGAATTGCGGTCCGCCACCAACGTTGCCAGCAGCTCCAGCAGAAACACCGCCGCCACCTGAGAGTTGAAAAAGCTGGCACCGTCCACATCCACCACCAGCAGCAGGTCTGCCAGGCCGGCAAAGGGGGCGGTGGGGCGGTCGGTCAGCAGAACGATCTTGGCGCCCCGGCTTCGGCCGTAGCTCAGCACCTTCATGGCGGTGTTGCTGTACTGGTTGAAATCGATCACAAACAGGCAATCCTCCGGGCAAAGGTCCAGAATGTCCTCCATGATCATCCGCTGGGTGGAAACCCTCACCCCCGGCACGGCCATGCGAAGCAAAAACGCAAAGCGCTCGGCCAGGCTGGCCGTCGGGCGCTGGCCCACAATGTACTTGTGCGGGCAGCTGCTCAGCAGCTGCACCACCTGTTCCAGCGTTTCCTCGGTGTTTTTACGGAACACGCTGTCCAGATTCTGCATCATCAGGCGGCTGTATTTCAGGTGCAGCCCCTGCCGGGTGTCACCGCTGCGGCTGGTCTGCATTCGCTCCATCGGGCTGGAAAAGATCCGCTGGGCATTCTCTGCGTCCCGCGTCAGTTGGCTGCGCAGTTCCTCCTGCAGCTCCAGAAACGAAGTGTAGCCCAGTGCGCGACAAGTTCGAATGACCGTGGCGTCGCTCACGCCGAGGTTTCTTCCCAGCTCGCCGGTGGACATATAGCAGACCGCGCTGAAATTGTTCAGGATGTAATCGGCGACCGCCGCCTCCTTTTTTGTGAGGCGCGCGGCGTGTACCCGTTGGCTGAAAGCCGACATTGCGTCCATGAAGCATCTCCTCATCTGCGCCGAAAAACCACTTTTCAACAGAACTATTCTCGTCGGAATGATTTTTTATATTTTTTCTCTGCCTTTATTATAGAGCCTTTTGTCGAAAACTCAACAAATTTTTACATAAAATATTGTAAATCCAACATCTTTGTGAATTTCAGCACAATAAAGTGCTCGTGTGTTGTCTATTTTCACGATAGGTTTTGGGCCATTGTGCAGGCACGCGCTTCAAAATGCGGTGTGACACGCGTAGTTGTTCTCATATCGCGAACAGTTTTGTCTTCGCATTTCTCCTGGTTTTGCCTGGCCTGCCGCCCGCTTTGCATTGCCGGAACAAGCGATTTGTTGTATACTCATTTAAAAGTCACAATCTTTTCTCTGGAGGCCGAATTTTCATGAACCTGACCAACCTTACCTACTTCATCGCCGCGGCCGAAGAACTGAACTTCACCCGGGCCGCCCGGCGGCTTTACATTTCGCAGCAGGCCCTCAGCAGCCACATTGCCAAGCTGGAGGAATACTATCAGGTTCCCCTGTTTGACCGGGGCAACCCCATGACCCTGACGGACGCCGGGCGGGTGCTGTATCAATCCGCGGTGCAGGTAACCGAAACGCTGGAACTGTGCGACCGCCGCCTGCAGGACATCAAGGATTTTACCCGCGGCAGTCTCTCGGTGGGCATTCCCGTCACCCGCGGCACCATGATGCTGCCGCAGCTCTGCTCGGCCTTCCACCAGCTGTACCCCAAAGTTCATCTGGAAATTTTTGAAGGGCAAACCACGCCGGAGGTGGAGCAGGCTCTGGCTGCCGGCAAGATCGATCTGGCGGTGGGCTACGTTCCGCAGGATGCCACCAACATTGTCAGTGTGCCGCTGTACCGGGAGACCTACGTTCTGGCCGCGCCCAACCAGCTTCTGGCCGAGATGTTCCCCCCGCACACGCTGGAGGCCATGAAGCGCAAGCCCCAGTCCATCGCCGCGTTCGCCGGGCTGCCCTTTGTGGGGCAGATCGAAACCACCATGGGCGGCAAGGTGTTCCGCCAGCTGTGCAGGGAGGCCGACGTCACCCCCCATGTGGTGCTGACCACAGCCAACATTCTTACGCTGCTGAACCTGTGCGTGGCCGGGCTGGGCGTATGCACGCTGCCCTCCACCTTCGTTCGGCAGAGCGACGCGCTGCCCGGCCTGCGCGGGGCCGGCATTGTCGGGCCGGAAACCCTGCGCCGTGTCACAGTGTTTGAGTTGAACAGCGCCACCGGCTCTGCCCAGCTGGCCGTAAACCGGCTGCGCAGCAAAATGCTCACCCAGGCCGGGCGGGAGTTCATCCATCTGGCGCAGGAGCTGTTTCACGACTAAGCCATTTTATCCTCGTTTGCATCAAAGGGATCCCGTCTGTATTGAAAAAGCCGAGGGCCGCTGTATTTTTCACAGCGGCCCTCGTTTTATGCGTTGATCAGAGATTGATTGTTACAGCCCCATGGCCTGCTCCACCGACTCCTTGGTCTTTTTCACGTAGGCGAGCATCTCGTCGTTCAGGGGGTAACGGATGACGCAGCCCGGGGTCAGAATCAGCCGGCGGCCGCCGCTCATGCGGCAGCACTCGTAGATCTGATGGCGGATGGCGTTGTGGTTGCACTCGGTAATGTCGAAGCGCTTCAGGCCGCCCATGATGCACTTATCGGTGGTGGCCAGCACCTCGTCCACGGTGGGCAGGGTCTCCCAGGCGTGCCAGTTGAACACCTGCACCGGGTAATCCTTCAGGATGTCGAACATGATGTTGTCGCCATGGCAGTGGATGGTGTTCATCCAGCCGCCCGCGTTGTTGGCAGCGTTCAGCACGCGCACGTCGTAGGGCTTGCCGTACTCCAGGTACTCGGCAGCAGTCAGAGGCTCCACCGCCATGCTGGTGGCATAGTTGCTCATCTGGCTGGCCATGAACACGCCGTCCGCGCCCATTTCAATGGCCTTGGCAGCCAGGGCCTCGGTGGTCTGGCAGATGACCTCCAGCGCGGCCTTCACTTCCTCGCCGTGGCCCTGATGGATGTACTGGCCGATCTTGCCGCCGCACAGCTTGTTGGCGGTGGTGATGGGGGTGAACACGGTGAAGATCACGGGCACATCGTCCGCCTTGACCTTCTCCAGGATCATCTCCAGATAGTGCAGCTCACGAGCAATGGCACCCGCGGTCAGGGGCTTCACGGTGAGCTTGGTCCAGTCCTCGGCGGTCTCGATGGGGGTGCTGACCAGCTTGGCCATGCCGCCCTTGGCCACCTCGGAATAGTCGATGACCGCGCCGAAGTCCTCAATGGAGTACATACCATTGTTCATGGTCTTGATAAAGTCCACATCGTAGGTCTTGTAGAACTCGTAGGTCTTTTCGGTGATGGCATCGGCATCGTGGTCAAACTGGGGCATATGGCTCCACAGAGAATAGGGAATCTTATCGGGCTTCTCGCCCTTCACCGCTGCCATGCAGCGCTCGCGCTTGGTCATACTCATTGCAACTTCCTCGCTTTCTGTGCCTGTCTGTATATGCGCCCGGAACCGCCCGGGCCTTTTGTGTCTCAGTGCTCTGCTCACCCGCACCGCCGGGCGGGCGCAGAATCGGCCCGGCCGGTGGTTGTGCGGATGTGTGAGAGCAAAGGGAAAGCGCGCGGTCCCTTGGCAGGGCGCAGGGTGCCCTGCCGGGGGCCGCGCGCTGGGGTTGGTTTGCCAGTGACTGAACCGATCAGCCCTTGATGATGATCTCATCCCGCTTGGAATGGGTGAGGAACTCGAAGCCGTCCTCGGTGATGAGCACGGTGTCGCTGTTGCGCACCGCGCCCAGCTCGGCGCTCATCAGGCCGGGCTCCACCGTCAGCACCATGCCGGGGGCCAGCGGGGCCTTGTTGCCCTTGGTCACCGAGGGGAACTCGTGGGTGGACAGGCCCATGCCGTGGCCGCAGCGGCCGGGCAGAATGCTGCCGAAGCCTGCGTCCTCAAACTCCTTCATTGCAGCGAAGTACAGGTCCTCAAAGATGGCGCCGGGGCGCAGGCGGTCAAACACCTGCTGGCGGGCGCGGAGCATGGCGTCGTAGGCGCGGCGGCGGGTCTCGTTCACCTGGCCCACCATCACACTGCGCTCGTTCTCCACGTTGTAGCCGGCCACGCGGGCCCAGCTCATGGGCATGGTCAGATCGCCGGGCTGGGGCACATAGCCGGTGGCACAGTCACAGCCGTAGTTCAGCCGCTCGTTGGACATGCACCACACGCACAGGGTGTCGATCTGGGCGGTCTCACTGTTGGAGAAGCCGGACACCTCGTACTGCTGGTACTCCTTGTGCCACAGCTGGCGCATGGCGTACTGGCCCTCGGTGCAGGCCGCAGCCTCGCTGTAACCGCCCTCCAGGGCTTCGATGGCCCGGCTGACGCCGGTGTCCACCAGGCGGCCGGAAATGCGGCACATCTCGATTTCGTGGGGGTCCTTGATCAGGCGCTGGTCCACCGCGTCCTGGGCGATGTCCACAAAGCCCTTCACGTTCAGCTTTTCCTTCAGCTTGTTCATCACGCTCAGGCTGGCGTAGTCGCCCTCAATGCCCACGGTCATGGGCTTGTCGCCCAGAATCTCCCGCATGGCGTCGTAGGCGTCCATGGCGATGGCCTGGGTGGCACCCCACTTGCCGTAGCACAGCACCTCATCCACAGCACCCTCGTTCACGGCGTGGTCGTGGCGGATGCAGTGCACCAGCAGGAAGCCCTTCTCGGGGGTGACGATAAAATAGGGCACATGGCTGATGATGATGGGGTTGAAGTTGCTGAAGTAGAACACGTTCTCGGGGCGGGTCATGATGACCACATCCACGCCCTTGCGGGCCATGGTGGCCTGCATTTTTTCAATGCGCTTCTTCACATAGCCCCGCAGTTCGGGGGAAGAGCGCTTGGAATCCAGAATTTCCTGTCCGTTCATAAGGAATCCTCCTTGTACAAAATCCAATCAGGCAAGCATATGGGCCGATCAGCCGTTCAGCAGCACGGGGCCGCCGGGGCCGAAGGGAATCTTCAGGAAGAACCAGAAGAGCAGCTCGACCACCATGAAGACGAAGTAGCAAATCACGTAGGGCAGCATGTTGGACATCAGAGTGCCGAAGCCGGCCTTCTTGTCGTACTTCTGGGCCAGAGCCAGCAGCATACCGAAGTAAGCAAAGGTGGGGCAGATGGGGTTGGTGATGGCATCGCCGATGCGGTAGGCCATCTGAACTAGAGCGGGATGGTAGCCCAGCAGCATGAACATGGGCACGAACACGCTGGACAGCAGCGACCACTTGGTGGAAGCGGAACCGATGAGCAGGTTCAGGAAGCCGCACATGACGACGAACAGCACCAGCACAACCCAGATGGGCAGGCCGGAGGCCTCCAGCGCATTGGCACCGAAGATGGCCAGGATCAGGCCCAGGTTCGACCAGCTGAAGTAGCTCAGGAACTGAGCAATGAAGAAGAACAGGGCGATGTAATTGCCCATGCCGGCCATGGCGTCGCTCAGGGCCTTGGCAACGTCCTTAAACTTGGTGAAGCGGCCGGAGGTAAAGCCAAAGACAACGCCGGGGATGGCGAACATCAGGGCGATCAGAACTGTCAGGCCCTTCATCAGGGGGGCAGCGGAAGCAATGGCGGAACCAGTCTCGGGGTCGCACAGCACGCCGGTGAGCACGCCCACCACGATCAGGGCAATGTACAGCAGGAAGGAAACCAGCGCAGCCTTCAGGGCCTTGCCGTCGCGGGGGTTGGGCTCTTCTTTTTCGGCCTCATAGCTGCCGGTGTACTTGCCCATGCGGGGCTCCACCACGCGCACGGTGATGAGCACGGAGAAGATGGTCAGGAACACCACGGATACCGCAGAGAAGATCCAGTTCATGGCGGGAGTCAGCACAATGTTGGGGTCGACCAGCTGGGCAGCCGCCTCGGTATAGCTCATGTTCACCACGTCCATGGAGGTGACCAGCAGGTTGGAAGCGAACGCGCCGGAAACCGAAGCGTAGGCGGCCAGCATACCGGCCATGGGGTTGCGGCCCATGGCGGCCCACAGCAGCGCGCCCACCGGAGGCATCACGACGAAGCCCGCACCGCCGGTGCAGTCCGCCATGACGCAGACAAACACGAACACGGCAATGACCTTCAGGTCAGAACCCTTGGAGTTGGTGGCCAGGCCCTTCAGGGCCACATTGAACAGACCGGAGCTTTCGCACAGGCCCACGCCCAGCATGCAGGTCAGGGTCAGGCCCAGGGCGCTCATGCCGGTGAAGTTGGTGACCGCCTTGGTCAGCATCTTCATCAGGCCGTCAATGCTGAACAGGTTGACCACTTCCACCACCTCGCCGGTGGCAGGGTTGACGGCGCTTACGCCGAGTGCCGAGCAGATGCCGGAGATCACAACCACCGCCAGCGCCAGCACGATGAACATCAGCATGGGGTCGGGGATCTTGTTGCCTAGGATCTCCACCTTGCGAAGGAAGCGTTCAAACCCCTTCGGCTTCTTGTTTGTTTCTTCCATGATTCTTCTCTCCTTTTTGTTTGTTCGGGTGCCTATGTCATTTGCCGCAAAGATTCGGGCTGTTTTGCGTCCTTGCAAGGAGTATAACATACTAATCCGGTATGTAAAGCGATTTTTGCCTTTTCATCCGGGTTTCTGCACCCTTTCCGCTTTCTCTGGCTTTATCATACCCGCTTGCTACAATCATTTCAAACAAATTATCCAATTTTTGAACAACCATTTAATTGTCGTGCAGTTCATTCCTTCAGCATTTCATTTGGTTTTTCTCATTTTCACCCCATTCTCCGCCAAACATCCCCTTTTAAATTTGTAGCTTTCGCTCAGTTCCGGCTCTTTGGGCGGCCCCGCCTGCCCTCAGGCAGCCCGTACTTTGCCTCTTTACAGAACTCTTCTTTGTGGAATTTTCTCTGTCCCAGCGTCTTTTTGCCGCAGGCCGCCCCCGTTTTCGCCCCCGCTTCATTTGCCAAACGCCGCCGTATGTGCTCTAATAGGTACAAACACATCGCACGGCACAAAGGAGTGGTTTTGATGAAATACGGCATCATCGGTGCGGGCAGCACCGGCAAAGCGGCGGCGGCCTGGCTGCATCAGGCAGGCTGCCCCGCCCTTGTTTGGGACCGCGACCCCCGCAAGCGGGCCGACCTGGCCCAAAGCGGCCTGCTGGCCACCGGCAAGGTGGAGGGGCAGCTGCCCGTGGAGACCGCCGACACCCTGGAAGAGCTGGCCGCCCGCTGCGACATCCTGCTGATCCAGACCCTGGCCGAGGGGCACCGCCCCGTGGCCGAAGGGCTGGCCGGGCACCTTCGCCCCGGGCAGATTCTTCTGGTGACCAACTGCTGCTGGGGCGCCGCCGAACTTGCGCAGGTTTTGGGTCAGGAAGCGGCTGAAAAGGGCTGCCGCATCGCCGAGACCAGCGGCCAGCTGATTCTGGCAAACTCCCCCGGGCCTGGGCAGGTCTACCTGAAAACTGTAAAAAAGCAGCTGCTTCTGGCCTGCACCGACCCCGCCGCCACCGGGGCGGTACTGGAAGCGCTTCGCCCGGAATGGCCCCAGTATGCCGCCGCCTCCAGCATTCTGGAAACCTCCCTCTCCGGCACCAATCCCGTGACCCACGGGCCCATCGCACTGTTCAACCTGGCCCGCATGGACAACGGCGAGGACTACCGCCTGTTTGCCGACGGGCTAAGCCCCCTCACCGCCCGCTGTGTGGAGCAGCTGGACATCGAGCGCGTGGCCGTGGCCCGCGCCTGCGGCGTACCTGTGCGCACCGCGCTGGAGCTTCTGAACGACGCCTGGCCCACCCCGCAGCCCACCCTGTACGACGCCTTCCACTCCAACCCCTCCTATATGGTCACCAAGGGGCCTGCCACCACCCACCACCGCTTCATCACCGAGGACCTGCCCTACGGGCTGGCCCCGCTGGTGCTGCTTGGCCGGCTGCACGGCGTGCCCACCCCGGCCCTGGATGCCCTGCTGGATATGTTCCGGCTGGCCATGGGCACCGATTACATCGCCCTGGCCCCTGCGCTGGACTGGAAGGGCCTGGGCGCCTTTCTGCCGCGTCAGAGGCTTCCCCTCGAGGGGAAGCTGTCGGCGTTAGCCGACTGATGAGGTGGCACTTCGCCTTTGCAGCTCGCTTATGGCAGTGACAGGCCCATATATCCTGCCCCGCCCTGACCCCCAAAACACAGAAAAAAGCACACCCCGCCTCAAACCCGAGGCGGGGTGTGCTTTTTATACAGCGGTCAGGCAAAGGCCCGAAGCGCGCTTAGTTCTTGGCAGTCTCCTTGCCGAACAGGGCTTTGCAGCCCTCCCACAGCAGGGCAATGGCCAGCACGAACACCGGCACAATGATGATGCACTGCATGATGGGGGCAGCCAGGCTGGCACCGCCGGCCATGATGGTGGCCACGTTGTTGCGGAAGCTCAGCACCAGCTGGAACAGAGAAGCGGCGGCCATGAAGAACATGGGCACGATGAACATCTTGTGGTTGCGGCTCATGCGCTTCATGAACACGGCGGCAGCCATCAGGGCAGGCACGCTGACCAGCTGGTTGCAGGCGCCGAACAGGGGCCAGATCTTGGCGTAGCCCGCGCCGCACAGCAGGGCAGCCATGCCCAGGTTGATGATGGTAGCCACGTACTTGTTGGTCAGGGTCTTCTGCATGGGGGTCTTTTCGCCCTCCGCAGGGGTGAAGAACTCCTGGAAGGTGAAGCGGCCCAGACGGCAGCAGGTATCCAGGCTGGTCAGGCAGAACGCAGACACAGCCAGGCTGATGACGGTGAAGGCGATGCTGGCAGCCTTCTCGCCCAGGCCCATCTTGGTGAAGAAGCCGGCGATGGCGGTGGCGAACACGGTGGCAGGCGCAGCGGCCACTTCGGTGTAGTTGCCGTCGGTGGTCAGGCTGCCCACGCACAGCAGGGCGATCACAGCCAGCACGCACTCGATCAGCATGCCGCCGTAACCGATCATCTTGGCATCACCCTCGTTGCTCAGCTGCTTGGAGGTGGTGCCGGAAGCGATCAGGCTGTGGAAGCCGGAAACGGCGCCGCAGGCCACGGTGATGAACAGGGTGGGGAACAGCATGCTGTTGCCCACGGTGAAGCCGTTGAAGGGGGTCAGGATCACGGTGGGGTTGGAGCCCAGGATGCCGATGACGGCGGCCGCGATCATGAAGTACAGCAGGAAGCTGTTCAGGTAGTCACGGGGCTGCAGCAGAATCCACACGGGGGTGACGGAAGCAATGCCGCAGTATACGAACACGACCACGCGCCAGAAGTTCACGCTGCCGTAGTTCAGGGGGAAGGCCAGGCCGGCAGCCACACAGCCGCACAGCAGGGCAACGCCCACCACGGTGGAGATGCCCAGGGGCACACCGCGGCGATAGACCAGGAAGCCAAAGGCGATGGCCAGGGGGATGAACAGCAGGCTGGCAGTGGCGACAGAACCGTTGTTGGTGCTGCCCTCCACATAGTAGAAGGTCTTGGCAACGATGTCCGCGAAGGCGGCGTCCACCAGCAGCATAACCAGCCAGGTGAACACGCTGAACATGACCTTGCTCTTATGGTTCAGATGAACCTCCATCACTTCGCCGATGGACATACCCTTGTTGCGCACAGACACAAACAGGGCGCTGAAGTCCTGCACGGCGCCGATGAAGACGCCGCCGATCAGGATCCACAGCAGCACGGGCACCCAGCCGAACAGGGCCGCCTGAATGGGGCCGTTGATGGGGCCGGCGCCCGCGATGGACGCGAAGTGGTGACCCAGCAGAACGGGGGCCTTGGCGGGCACGTAGTCCACGCCGTCCTCCATTTCGTAAGCCGGGGTCTTACGGGACGGGTCAACGCCCCACTGTTTTGCCAGCCAGCCGCCGTAGAAGACGTAACCTAAGGCCAGCACAACAATGGACACGACCAGAATTGCAATTCCGCTCATTGTTATGTTCCTCCTCGAGAATTGTTTCTCGCCCCGCGCCTTACCAACACGGCGTGGGGTGTTTCGTACCGGCGGCCCGCCAGGGGTCTTGCAAAGCCTGCGCAGCCGTCTTTATCAAAAAATGATTTGCCGCAAACAACCGGGGCCGCCAACAACTCGGCCCCCGGCCCATCATTTTCTGCCATGTCTGTGGGGCAGGTGCTTACACCTTGCCCGCTTTCACGTCCGCCAGCACCCGCTGGTACAGCTCGGCGGCTTTTTTGCCCGCCTTGTTGGTGTAAACCTTCTCATTGGCCAGGTCCACCAGCACCATGCGGGCCTCGCTGTACCCGCGCAGGTAGAAGCTGTAATACTTGACGAACTTGAACTTCTGCACCGCCTTCACCAGCTCCTCGCTCACCGGCTGTTCGCTGAGCAGGGCCAGGGTCAGGTAGGTGTACATATGGTCCTCCGGCATGTTGGCCTCGCCATGGCGGGCCACCTCCGGTTCCATGTGGCTGGTCAAAATCTCACCCAGGCGGGCCACTTCCTCCGGCCCCGGGGCGGTGCGGTACTGCTGCACCAGCACATGCTCGTGGCTGTCCACCCCCCAGAGGGTGGCCTTTTTTACCAGAACATATTTTTCCTGCCGGATGTGGAACGAAGCCAGGGCCGAAAACTCGCTGCCGCCCAAAAGCGCCGGGCGGGTAATGTCAAAGCTTCCTTCGTAGTAGCGCAGCAGGCGCTCAAAATATGCGCTGGAATCCATGCCGCCGTTTCCTCCTGTGTGGTGGTGTGGGAATCTTCTGCTTTTTCGTTGGAAGCCGTGGCCCGTCGATGGGGTACAAAAAAACGCTTCGTCTCGCAAAAGAGACGAAGCGCACTGACCTCGTGGTACCACTCTTTCTTCCGATGTGCCGCTTCCGATCAAACCGGCGCACCGCTCTGCCCTGTCCCCTCCGGGTTATGGCGGGAACAGCGCCCGGGTAACGGCGGGCGGCCGGCGGGGCTTACCGCCTGCCGGGCCAGAGGGCCACGGCCGGGTTTCAGCCTGCTGCTCACAGGGGATCCGAAACCGGGGCACCCGCCGCCTCGCAGCTTCCGGCGGCTCTCTGAATGGGTGTTTTTCCGGTTTCCTGTCCTGTTCAACGCATTTTAATATACTAAAGTAGAAGATTCTTTACTTAGTATAGCCATCCTACGTTTTTGCGTCAATCGTAGGGTTGCACAATTCTCATTTATGAATTGGTCACAATTTTATATTCTTTTGCGGTTTTCTGCCGGCCGCTTTTGCTTTCTTTGCGTCCAGACGCTGATTTTTGTATGTTGCAGTGTGCTTTCGCGCGCGTTCAGGCCATCGCTTTGCCGGTGGAGGCTGCGTCCTCCGTGCCGGAGAGATAACTCCGGCTGCCCAGAAGGGCACTCAGCTCCTGCATGGTCATGCTGCCGGCCCAGTAGGTCCGGCCCGCCGCCAGATACAGGCCGCACCGCTGCTCGGCCCGCTCCAGCAGGGTGGGAATGCCACCGGTGAACTCTTCGCCGGTGAAGGGATGCTTCCAGGTCTCGGGCAGGCCGTCCCGAAGGCGGGCAGGGGTCACATGGCCCATCACCGTGCCCGGCGTGCCGAACAGCGGCTCCGCCAGCCGCAGCAGCCCCCGCTTCACCGGCCCGCGGCAGACAAACAGGGATCGGATGAAGGTGGCCTGCACAAAAGCATCCCGCAGGGCCTGTTCCGGGTAACGTTCCCCATAGGCGGCCTCAATGGCCCCGGCCAGCAGCGGAATCACCTCGTCCAGCGCCGCATCGTCCATGCGGGGGCAGCAGTGGGCCACCGGCACCGCGGCGTCACCCGTGTCGCGCTCATGCAGCTGGCTGTCCAGCGCAATTTCAAAATAGCCGTGGCCGCCGGGGCCTTCATAGGCCTGCCCCGGCGAGGTGGCCAGCACCACATAGGGATGCACCACCGTGTCGGCCCCGTAATGACACAAAAAGCCCGCGGCGTAACTGCGCTGCACCGGCGTTTTTGCCCCCTCGATCAGCGCCCGCAGAAAGGCCCCCGTGTTTTCGTTGTGCATCCGCTCGCCCAGGTCCGGCAGCGGATACGCCCGCTTTCTGGCAGGCTTCCACACCTGATAGCAGAACAGCATATCCGGCCCGTTGGCCCCGGCAAAAAACGCCTCCCGGTGCAGGTCAGCGGTCAGCTTCTGGGCGCGGGCCGCCCGCCAGGCGCAGCGCAGATGGGTGTATCCTTCCGGCATGGTTTGGTTCCTTCTTTCCTCAACTGGGCGTTTTTTACCTCATTGCGCCGGTTTGTTTTGCGCCGGCGCACATCCTGATTCTATCAGAATTTCCGGGCGGAAGCAATCTTCCGGGCGTCTGCGCCATGTAAAAAGCCGGGAAGGGCCAATGGGGCATGCTTCACGCCCCGGTCCTTCTCGGCTTTTCTGTGTTTTATCGTTTTTGCTTTACCGGCTCAAGCGCCGGTCCATCACTTGTTGATTTCAAACTGCACGTCGTGCCCCGACCAGTAGGAAGGCGTGTAGGAAATCTCCATCTTCTGCCAATCCTGCGGAATCTCATAGGCGATGACCCCGTTGATCTTTTTGCCCGGTGCCACGGTGCCGTCCAGCGATTTCCAGGAATCCTCCAGCATCTCTCCGGTGATGGAAAGGCTGACGCTGTAATCGTCGCAGTAGGCGTTGAAACTCACCATAGAGCTGACGTTGATCTCCTCGGAGGAATCGTTTTCGATCTCAAACTGGCACACCAGAAAAACGTTTCCGTCCGTGGGCATCATGTACTGCTTTCCCGGGTATTCCTCCGCGCTCAGCAGCGTGGTTTTCACCCCGTTCAGCTCCACCGTGTCGCCCACCGTGAACACCGTCTGTTCCGGCTGCGCTTCGCTGCTCTGGCTGGCCGCCTGCGAGGTGCCGGACGTGCTCTCCACCTTTTGGGGCGTGTTGCTCTCGCCGCCGCCCGCAAGCGCGGCGATCACCATCAGCACAACCACCACCAGAACCACAATCAGGCAGCCCGGCGCCCCCTGCTTTTTCCGGCAAACGGGGCATACTTTTGCATCGTAGGGAATTTCGCTTTTGCAATGCTTGCATTGCTTTACCGTAGGCTTTTCTTTGCTCATAAGGGATGCACTTCCTTTCTTGCTTCCCATTTTATGCAATTATTGCATAAAAGTCAATATGCAATAATCGTATATTTTAGAATATGCGATGGTGATTTTTATGTATCCGCGCATTCGTGCCCTGCGGGAAGACTGTGACCTCTCGCAAACCGAAATGGCCCGGCTTCTTCACGTAAGCCAGGCCACCTATTCCCGTTATGAAAGCGGGGCGCTGGATCTTCCGACCCAGATTCTGATCTCGCTGGCCGATCAGCACCACACCAGCATTGACTATCTGCTCGGCCGCACGGACAATCCCGCCCCGCCCGAAAACGCATAACGCGCCGCTCTCCCCTTTTTGGGGAAAGCGGCGCGTTCTTTTTTATTGAGGTTATGGATGCAGGGTTCAGTCGGCGCTCTCTTTTTTCAGGCAGCGGGGCAGCACCAGAAAGTACAGGCCCGCGCCCACAAAGAAGATGAGCAGGATGGACAGAATGCCCCAGGGGGCCGCGGCGGCGTTCACCTGGGCGATCTGCTCGGCGGTGGCGGTGGCCTGGGTCAGGCCGCGGGCGGTCAGCTCCCGCTGGGCCATGACGCCGCTCACCACGCCCACCAGAGACGGGCCCATGATGGCGCTGAACTTGCCAAAGATGTCGTAGAAGCCGAAGAACTCGCCCGAGCGCTTTTTGTCCGGGATCATCTTGCCGAACATACTGCGGCTGAGCGCCTGAATGCCGCCCTGGCTGGTGGCCACCAGGAAGGCCAGCACCCAGAACTGCCAGGCGCTGTGCATGAAGAAGCCAAACACACAGGTGAACATATACACGCAGATGCCGAAGCCCACCATGGCCCGGGCGCCGAACCGGCTGCTGAGCCGGATGTACAGCAGGCAGAAGGGCAGGCCCAGCATCTGCACCATCAGCAGGGCCAGCATCATGGCAGTGGAGTCCAGCCCCAGCATATCGCCGTAGGTGGTGGACATATGAATGATCGTGTTCACGCCGTCAATGTAGAAGAAGTAGGACAGCAGGTACACCAGCATGTCCTTGTGGGCGGCGATCTCCTTCAGGGTGCCGCCCAGGCCCCGCAGGGCCTTGCCCACGGCTCCCTTTTCGCGGGGCACGCCGCTGGCCTGATGAACGTTTTTCAGCATGGGGAAGCTGAACACCAGCCACCACACGCCGGTAAACCCGAAGATGAAGGACAGGCAGGTGAGCATGGGCACCCCCACCGCGTTCATAATCAGGAAGATGAGCAGCGGAATGGTGCTGCCGCCGATGTAGCCCAAGCCGTATCCCATGGTGGACACCTGGTCCATCCGCTCCTCGGTGGTCACGTCGGTGAGGAAGCTGTCGTAATACAGGTTCGCCCCGGCAAAACCCAGGGTGCTGAGGATGTACAGGCTTAGAATGAGCAGGCCCACCCGCTCGGCCACGCCGGGCTGGGTAAAGGGCAGCGCCGGGGCTGCCGCCAGCCCCAGGCAGGAGACCACGCCCACCAGCATGAAGCCGGTGAACAGCTTTTTGCGCCAGCCCTCAAAGTCGCCGAACACGCCCAGCACCGGGGCCAACAGCGCCACAATGGCCATGGCCGCGCTGGTGGCATAGCCCCAGGTGCTCATGCTGGACACCGCGTCCCCGGTGTACTCGGCCACCGTGTTGTAAAAGATGGGCAGAATGGTTACCACGATGACGGAATGGGCGCTGTTGGCCCAGTCGTACATCATCCAGCTGGTCTCCTGTTTGGAATAGCCTTTCAGCAGTTTCATACTTCCTCCGATGTTCGGCGGCCCGGCCTCCGGTCATCAATGCCGGGGCCGTTCTTTTTTCGCAGCGCCGCGCCCGGCTCAGCGGGCAAACACGGCGCCGGCAACCCCCAGCACACCGCTGCTGGCCAGGCCCATAATCACGCCCGCCAGCAGCACGCCGCCCATGCAGGCCAGCACGCTGCTCTTGAAGTCCATATCCAGCAGCGAGGCCGCCAGCGTACCGGTCCACGCGCCGGTGCCGGGCAGCGGAATGCCCACAAACAGCAGCAGGGCCATAAACAGGCCCCGGCCTGCCGTGGCCTGCAGCTTTTCGCCGCCCCGCTTGCCCTTGGTCATGAAAAAGGTGCAGGGCTTGCCGATGAGGGGCTTATCCTGGCCCCACTCCAGCACGCGGCGGGCGAACAGATAAATGAAAGGCACCGGCACCATATTGCCCACAACGGCGGTGATGTAGGTGGAAATCATGGGCAGGCCCATGCCCACCGTGCCAATCGGGATGGCCCCGCGCAACTCCACCAGGGGAACCATGGAAATAAAGAATACATACAGATACTTGGTCAGCATAAATTTCTCCCGAATCGAGTCATTGGTTTAGTTCTGCGGCCTGGAATGCTCCCATTTGGGCATGGCCGCTGTGGGCCATTATAGCATATCCAGCCCTTCCCGTCACTAAAACGGGAAAGATTTATTCGTCAAACCAGCAAATTTTACCTGAATTTTGCAGGCTTGCTTCATCGGCTCCCCTGCTTTTCCAGCAGACGGCGGTAGGAGGCATCCATGCCGATGGCCCCCAGCGGGGCGGTGATGAGAATGGCCAGCACCGCCACCGAGAGCACCAGCCGGCCGCAGGGCAGCCCCATGGCCAGCGGCACCGAGCCAATGGCCGCCTGCACCGTGGCCTTGGGCAGATAGGCGATCACGCAGAACAGCCGCTCCTTCCGGTTCAGGGCCGTGCCCGCCATGCACAGGCACACGCCCGCCGCGCGGAACACCAGCGCCAGTGCGATCATGGCCAGCGCCGCCGGCCCGGCCGCCAGCGTGTAGCGCACATCCACGGCCGCGCCCACCAGCACAAACAGCAGCACCTCGGCCGCCAGCCACAGCTTGCCGAACTTCTCCGAAAGGCGTCTGGTCACCGCCGGGGTGCTGCGCAGCTTCAGGGTGCAGGCCATGGCCACCACCGCCAGCAGGCCGGACAGGGGCACCCGCCCCTTCAGCCAGGTCTCCGCCGCCATGAGCAGGAACGCCGCCCCCAGCACCACGATCACCTTCATGCTGTTGCGCACCATATGCTTATGGGCGTAGGCCGTCTCAAAGAACCAGCTCAGCAGCCAGCCGGCAGCCGCCCCCAGCGCCACTCCCAGCAGGATGGACACCGGAATGCCCGCAAAGTCCGCCAGGCTGGCGCTGCCGCCCTGGGCCATGCTGCTGAAGGTGGAAAACAGCACGATCACAAAGATGTCATCGCAGGAAGCCCCCGCCAGAATCATCTGCGGGATGCTTTTTTCGGTGCCGTAGCCCTCCTCCATCAGCTGCACCATGCGGGGCACCACCACGGCTGGGGACACTGCCCCCAGCACCGCGCCCATCACGGCGGCCTCCACACGGCTGACCCCCATCAGTGCCGGGGCCAGCAGGAAGAACGCCAGAATTTCACAGCTGGCGGGCACGCAGGCCATCATCACCGCCGGGCGGCCCACCTTTTTCAGGTCGGCCAGGTTCAGCGAAAGGCCCGCCTTAATGAGAATGATGATGAGGGCCATCTGCCGAAGCTCCGACGAGATGGACAGGATGGAATCGTCCAGCAGATTCAGCGCAAAAGGCCCCAGCAGAATGCCGGTGAACAGCATACCGATGATGCGGGGCAGGTGCAGCTGCTGGCACAGGGCCGCCATGGCAAGCCCGATGAGAAAAATGTACGCGAGGGAGGTAAGCATGAACAATCTCCTTTTTGTTGCGGCGGCGTGGGGCAGGGCCTGCCGGGCGGCCGCCTTCGGCAGCAGGGCGCAAAAAAGCCGATGATTTCTGCGACCCCAAACGATCACAGACGTCATCAGCTTGTCATGGTTTATGAAAAGCGGTTCTGAAGCGCGCGGCGCTTCACGGGAGGACTTCATTCCCGCTGCCCATTATACGCAGGCCGCCCCCGTTTGTAAAGAGACGTTTCGGTCAAAGCGGTGTTTTGTGCTCCGGCTTTGCCCCTGCCTGGGCCTTTCCCGCATGGCGCGGGCAGCCGTCCGGCCGTCAGCCCTTTTTCACCGGGTGGCGGATCACCGTCCTGCGCTTTTCCGGCGGCGTCTTCCGCGGGTCCGAGAGGTAGATCTCATGATGAAGCCGTGTTTCGCCAAAGTCGTTCACATAGCCGTTCTCTTTTAGAAAAGCGTCCATGGCCGCCACCGTTGCCGGTTCGTCGTCGTAGCTGCCCACGTGCAGCATCTGCACGCACAGCCCCTCCTCAATGGTCAAAAACTCGGCACAGGAGCAGTCCAGCTTCTTCTTTTTGGCGGCGGTCTCCACCGCCCAGGCAAAATCCTCCCGGGTGACGAACTCCGGCAGGCGGATCACCGAGGTCCAGTAAAACCCGCTCTTGTCGGTGTAATCCACCCCGTCCACACCGTCCTGCCGCCAGAAGCCCTCCAGCGGTGGAACCACATAGTCAAAGAATCCCTCGATGGCGTGGCCGTTCCGCCCGCTCATCTTCAGGGTATAGGCAACCGCGTACAAAACGCCGATCGCCCGCTGATAGGCCCCGTCTGCCTCGTTCGGGTCGCCCTTTCCCCGCACCGCAATGTAATTGGCCGCCGGTACCGTTACCAGCTCCGGTCGGGGTTTCGGGGCATAAAGCGCCCGGTACTCTTTTTTGAAATCGAATGCCATGGCCGTCTCCTCAAATTTTATTCTGCGCGTCTACCGTTCGTCCTGCAATTCCGTCATGCAAGCCCAGTAGCGCTTGGGGCAGTGGGTGCGCCGCACCGTGGGGTTGTACCGCTCCCGGATGCCGATGGTCTGGTAGAACCGCTTCCACAGCGCCTGATACTCCGCCTCCTCCGCGTCCGGCGGCGGCAGGGCAAAATCCGGCGGCAGTTCGGCATAATCCGCCGTGCCGCCCTGATACACCAGCGCCGTGCGATGGGTCAGGTCCGCAATGAGAAAGTCCTTGTCCGGGTAGCGGCCACAGAAGTGGGGCCGCAGCAGGGGCAGCACATAGTTTTTGGGGCGGATCACCGCGCCCAGCATTCCGTCCGCCACCTGAAAGCGCACAAACCCGGTGAGCAAGTGCGCCTCGCCCCGCACGGCCTTTTCCAGGTCCAGCACCGGGGCGGCGTCCGGGTGGGCGTAATCCCAGGCGGCCCCCCGCCCACGGGCAAAGGCCATGTGCAGAAAGCGCAGGATCAGCAGCTCCTTCTCGGGCCGGCCGCTCAAAAAGGCATAGTGCACCAGTTCTTCCGCCCGTACACCCAACACCGGGGCCAAGCTGGCCTCCACCCGGGCGGCCTTGTTCGCCTCGGTGGGAATGTCCCGCCCGTCAAAAAAGCTCAGCTGCGCGGTCTCCGGCCCTTCAATGGCCAGGGGCAGGGCCTTGCGCACAAAACTCTCGAACACACAGCACAAAAAGCCGGGGTAACTGCCGTCGTAGCGATAGATCACATCTTCTGTGCGTACCGTGCGACCACCTCCTCCTGCACCATGCGGCCCGCGATCTGGGGCGGCAGGCCGCTGCCCGCCAGCTGCTGCACCTGGGGCGCACTGAACAGGCTCAGCTGCTCGCACCCGGCGTTGAAGGCCATGGGGTCCAGCAGCGCCCGCACCACGGTCTCCCGCTTGGGGCTTCGGCTGCCCCCGTAGCCCTTGCAGCAGATGAAATACTGCGCCCGCTTGAGCACCACGCCAATGCGCCGCAGCCCCTCCAGGTCCAGCTGGGCCTGCCGCCGGGCCGAGAGAATGCGCAGCGCGCTTTTCGGCCCGATGCCCGGCACCCGAAGCAGCCACTCCTTCGGGGCGGTGTTCACGTCCACCGGGAACATTCCGTAATGCTGAATGGCCCAGTTGCATTTGGGGTCCAGATAGGGGTTGAAGTTCGGCTCCTCTTCGGTGAGGATCTCCGAGGCCGTAAAATTGTAAAAGCGCAGCAGCCAGTCCGCCTGATACAGCCGGTGCTCCCGCAGAAGGGGCGGCTTTGTGTCGGCGGCGGGCAGGCGGCGGTCCTCCGTCACCGGGATGTAGGCCGAGTAAAACACCCGCTTCAGGCTGTACTTATGATAGAGGCCCTCGCTCAGCCGCAGGATCTGCCGGTCGCTCTCCGGGGTGGCCCCCACGATCATCTGGGTGCTCTGCCCGGCCGGGGCAAAGGCCGGGGCGCGGCGATACAGCTGCATCTCCTCCCGGCTTTGGGCGGTGCGGGCCGCGATCTGCCCCATGGGGGTGAGAATGGCCTTGCGCCCCTTGTCCGGGCAGAGCAGGTTCAGGCTGCGCTCGCTGGGCAGCTCGATGTTCACGCTCATGCGGTCCGCCAGAAGGCCCAGCTGCTCCACCAGCTCCGGCGAAGCCCCGGGAATGGCCTTGGCGTGGATGTACCCGCGAAAATGGTACTCCTGCCGCAGAATGCGCAGTGTTTCCACCATGCGCTCGGTGGTGTGGTCCGGGTTCAACTGCACCGCGCTGGAGAGGAACAGCCCCTCAATGTAATTGCGCTGGTAAAACTGAAGCGTCAGGTCCGCCAGTTCCCGCGGGGTAAAGCTGGCCCGCGGCACATCGTTGGAACGCCGGTTGACGCAATAGCAGCAGTCGTAGGCACATACATTGCTGAGCAGCACCTTTAACAGGCTCACGCACCGGCCGTCCGAGGCGAAGGTGTGGCAGATGCCCGGGGCCGTGCAGCTGCCCATGCTGCCGTGCCGGCCCGCCCGGTCCAGCCCGCTGGAGGTACAGGCGACGTCGTACTTGGCGCTGTCGGATAAAATCGTGAGTTTCTGCAACAGTTCCATGGTTTCTCTCCGCCGAATCGGCTGTTCTGGGGCCTTCGGCAGAAAGGCCTTGGGTTTTCTCTTGTACAGGTAATTTTCTGCGTTTGCGGGCAGTTTGCAGCATGGCGCGCCGCCCGTCGGCGGCTGCTGCCCCCTGAGCCGGCACCAGCCGCCGAAACTTTTTCCTCTGCTGAGTTCAAAATCCTGCTTATGGGATTTCTCTTTTGCTACAATAGCATCAGCGGGCAGGGGTTCACCACTGGGTGACGGTTTTGATCACCTTGCCCACCACGTGCAGCTGCTCCAGTTCCTCACCGCGCAGCACCAGCTCCTCATAGTCCGGGTTGAAGGGCTGCAGCACCACCGCATTGCCGCGGCGCACATAGCGCTTCAGGGTGCCCTCGCCATCGCCGTAGATCAGCACGCCCAGGTCACCGCTGTCCAGCACGGGCTGCCGGTGCACCAGCGCCAGGTCGCCGTCCTGAATGCGTGGTTCCATGCTGTCGCCCCGAACCACCAGATAAAAGTAGCTGTCCGGGTCCTTCACGCTGGCGTACTCGCTGCCGTAGTCCTCCTCAAAGGCGAGGGCGCCGTAGCCCGCCTTGACCGTGCCCACCACCGGAATGCGGCATTGACCGTAGGCCGAAGCCGGGCGGGTTTCCAGCCCGACCACCCGGCCCAGCAGGGTGTCGGTGCTCACCTCAAGCAGCTCGGCCATGCGGGTCAGCTGATCCGGGCCGGGAGTGCTCTGCCCCTTTTCCCACTTGGCCACCATCTGCTGGGTCACCCCCAGGTGCCCCGCCAGCTCCCTCTGGGTCAGGCCCTTTGCCTTGCGCAGGGTGCGCAGAATTTCCGAAAACATACTGTATCCCCCTTATATATAAATACCGTGCGGCGTCGGCAGACCAGCCGCACCGGTTTCTTCCCCCGCGTTTGCGGGCATTGCCGTGAGCACGCGGCCCCGGCTTTATTGCAGCGGCCGTGTGGGGGGTGCCCCCTGCCGGCCGCATGATCGTTTCTTCCTCTTTATAGTACAACTTTGCGTTGTGATTGTAAAGGTTTTTTGTTGTGCTTTTCACCAAAAAGTTGTTTTTTAGCTCTTGACAACAACCTATTGGGGTATTATTATGGTGTTGTAAACAACTCAATGTTGTTTAATTATTTAAAAGCCTCCCCGTCATTTTCCACGTTTCATCGAAAGGGGTTCTGTGTCATGGTCACTTATTATAAAGTAAAAGCAATGCTTCTCCGCACGTTGTGCCTGGCCTGCGGCCTGTGCAGCGTGTTCAGCCTGGGCAGCCTGCCGGAGCAGGGGCTGTCGGCGCTGGCGTTCTGCCTGGCGCTGGGGTGCCTCGCCCGCTGGGCGTACCGGGCCAGCCGCCGGGCCGAGCGCACCGCCAGCCGCGTGCGGCGCACGATGCTTCGCCGCCGGGCCTATGCCCGGCAGGCTGCGGCGGCTCCCCGCCTGCACACCAGCCCGGCCGCGCCGCAGCTCATGCGCACGGCCTGAACGTTCCACGTCTTTTTCCTGCGGCCAGTGTCTGTTTCCTCTGTGCTGCGTCCGCGTTTCATACCCCCAACCCGCCCGGGTGCGCCGTCGGCAGCGGTGCGCCCGGGCAATTTTTGAAAAAGCGAAAAAAATCCCTTGACAAAATCCCGCCCCCATGGTACTATAATACTCGCATTCCGCAGGCGGTGCGGGAGACCACTGTGGAGAGATGTCCGAGTGGTTTAAGGAGCCGGTCTTGAAAACCGGTGACCCGGCAACGGGCCGTGGGTTCGAATCCCACTCTCTCCGCCATTAAAAGTGAATCATTTCCGAATGACTTTGCTCTGGAGAAATACTCAAGAGGTCGAAGAGGCGCCCCTGCTAAGGGCGTAGGTCGGGTAACCGGCGCGAGGGTTCAAATCCCTCTTTCTCCGCCAACAAAAACCAGCGTATCTGCGAGGATATGCTGGTTTTTGCTTTTGTTGCGATAAGCTTTGCCCCGCAATTTCGCCCACAATTGGGTTAAGGGCAGGGTTTCGTCTCTCTCGTATCCGCCGCAAGGCCGCTGCGCCGCAAAAAAGCCCCGCCTGTTAGCGGGGCCTTTCGTAAGACAGTGAACGGAGCGTATCGGTGCGGATGCGCTCCGTTTCTTTATGCTATTATGACATATGGCACAGTTGCAGGCAGCCCCCTTGGCTCTCCTTCTGGGAGAGCCAAGTTCCGCGCGTAATGCACTACACCGAACGGTGTATAAAAGTGCGCCTTTTAGTTCCTGAAGGGATTTTATCAGTTCGCCAAACTGAAAGTTATCAGTGATTCTCTTGTGTGCCTTTTGCTTCTGCTTTAAGCGATTTGATTTCTTCCAAGATAAGTTCCGTACAAACAACGATAAGACCTGCAACAAGAACGATTCCGCCATAAATCGGATAGATAAAGGACTCTTGGACACCGCCGCCAATGATACCAGACAAGAACTGCCATACACCACTAAACGGCCAGATAACGAATGCAAACACCACAATCATCGTAATAATAGCTTTTTTCATTGCTCATTACCTCCACGAATTCCGATTTTCCGCTCTGTTCGACTCCCTGACAAACAGGAAGTTATCACTCTGTCAGCCGGTTTTCTTCGCCCCAAACGCAGAGCTGGTCAAGCACCTTCATAAGCGACTTTCCACGCTCGGAGAGGGAATACTCCACCTTTGGCGGGATCTGCGGATACTCGGTGCGGACGATCAATTTGTCGGTTTCCAGCTCCTTGAGGTTCGTGCTGAGGGTCTTGTCGGAAATGGTTTTCAGATACCGTTTCAGCTCATTGAACCGCACGGTTTCAAACTCCATCAGACAATAGAGAATGACCATCTTGTGCTTACCTGAGATCAGCGACAGCGTGTAGGCAAAGCCGGTGTCATCAAAATTGGCGTTCTCAATATAGTTCTTTATCATTTACTTTCTCCAAGGATAGTACCTGTCTTTTTAGCCAGTACTTGAATTTCTGATTTTCCTGCGTATAATTATAAGCAGGATGAACAGTCCTGTCAATATGATCACAAGGAGAAGTTATCATGAGGACAAAATTGAAAATCACCGAGGGTATTTTCCCGATGCCGGTTCTGATGGTTGCGACTTATAACGAGGACGGCAGCGTGAATGTGATGAACGCCGCATGGGGCACCATGCAGGAGCGAGACACCGTTGCCCTGAATCTCACCGAAACCCATAAGACCGTGCAGAACATCAAGGCACGGGGAGCGTTTACCGTCAGCATTGCCGACGCTGCCCACATGGTCGAAGCAGACTATTTCGGCGTGGAGTCCGGTAACAAGGTAGCCGACAAATTTGCCCGCAGCGGTCTGACCGCCAGCAAAGCAGAAACAGTAGATGCCCCTGTCATCAACGAGTTCCCGATTTGTCTGGAGTGCAGGTTCATCGAGTATCAGAACAATGAATACGGATGCGGCGTCATCGGTAAGGTAGTCAATGTCACTGCCGATGAAAGCGTTATGGTGGACGGAAAAATTGATATGTCCAAGGTCAACGCCATCGCCTTTGACCCCTACACCCATGGCTACTACAAAGTTACCGAGCGCGTGGGAGAGGCGTTCCGAGATGGCTTAAAGCTGAAAAAGTAAGGTGTGCAGAAAAGGAGCTTTCGCATAAGCGAAGGCTCCTTCTTAAAATATGTGGATTTCACAAATCCCGATTTGCAGGTCTGTTCGGCTCCATATTATCATATGGCCGGATAAACTACAAGAACAGCCACAGCAGTGCAAACTGCTGTGGCTGTTCGTTGCCTTACAAACACCGCCCATTCACAGGCGGGGCCTTTCGTTCAACACGTTCCGTTTGTTCCGGTTTACTTGCCGAACAGCTCGGTGGACAGATACCGGTCGCCGGTATCCGGCAGCAGGGCCACAATGGTCTTGCCCTCGTTCTCGGGGCGCTTGGCCAGCTGCAGGGCGGCCCAGGCGGCCGCACCAGAGGAGATGCCCACCAGCACGCCCTCGGTGCTGCCGATGCGGCGGCCGATCTGGAAGGCGTCCTCATTCTCCACGGGGATGATTTCATCGTACACGGAGGTGTTCAGCACCTGGGGCACGAAACCGGCGCCGATGCCCTGCACCTTGTGGGGGCCGGGCTTGCCGCCGCTCAGCACGGGCGAACCGGCAGGCTCCACTGCCACGATCTTCACATTGGGGTTCTTGCTCTTCAGGTACTCGCCCACGCCAGTGATGGTGCCGCCGGTGCCCACGCCAGCCACGAAGATGTCCACCTTGCCGTCCGTATCCTCCCAGATCTCGGGGCCGGTGGTCTGGCGATGGGCCTCAGGGTTGGCCGGGTTCACAAACTGGCCGGCCACAAAGCCGCCGGGAATCTCCTTGGCCAGCTGCTCGGCTTTGGCGATGGCACCGCTCATGCCCTTGGCGCCCTCGGTGAGCACCAGCTCGGCGCCGTAGGCCTTCAGCAGCTGGCGGCGCTCCACGCTCATGGTATCGGGCATCACAATGATGGTCCGATAGCCGCGGGCGGCCGCGACCGCCGCCAGGCCAATGCCGGTGTTGCCGCTGGTGGGCTCAATGATGACCGAGCCTTCCTTCAGCAGGCCCTTGGCCTCGGCGTCGTCGATCATGGCCTTGGCCACACGGTCCTTCGCCGAACCGGCGGGGTTAAAGTATTCCAGCTTGGCCAGGATCTTGGCCTTCAGGCCCTCAGCCTTTTCCAGATGGGTGAGTTCCAGCAGAGGGGTATGGCCAATCAGCTGATCTGCGGACGTATAAATCTTACTCATGATGTGTTCCTCCCAATCTCTCCGGGCGGCTTCTGCGCCCATATTCCCAGGTTGTTGTTTTCGTGTTCTTCTTCATTCCATCAAACGATGAAGCCCGCAGCCCTCTCGCCGAGCGGCGGGCGAATGCTTCCGATCAACATCGCCGGCCGGGAAGGGGCTGGATGAGGAGTACTCTCATTTGTTATTCACTACTTTCCTTGTGGGTTATACGGATAATACCCAATTTTTTGCCGCTTGTCAATCACCGTGAGCAAGTTTTTGAACCATTTTCAAAACTTTTTTGCGGTGCCCTGCCCCACGTGAGAATTTTCCGGGTTCTGTGAACTTTAGGTTGAACTCCCTTTTACCCCGTTGTATAATAGGTTTAATAGTATAAGCGAATAGAAAATGGAGGATCCCCTCATGCTGATTTCTACCAAGGGGCGCTATGCCCTGCGGATCATGATCGACCTGGCCGAAAACTCCGGCGACGGCTACGTGCCCCTGAAGGAGATGGCCGCCCGGCAGAACATTTCCGAAAAATATCTGGAAAGCATCTTAAAGGTTCTGGTGCAGAACAACCTGCTGGCGGGCCTGCGCGGCAAGGGCGGCGGCTATCGGCTGACCAAAGCGCCGCAGCTGTACACCGTAGGCAGCATTCTTCGCCTGACCGAGGGCAGCCTGGCCCCGGTGACCTGCCTGGAGCAGGGCAGCCAGCAGTGCGCCCGCATGGCCGACTGCCCCACCCTGCCGGTGTGGCGCAAGCTGGATGAACTGGTCAACAATTATCTGGACAGTGTGACCCTGGCCGACCTGATGGCCACCGGCGGCGCCGGCAACGATTACGTGATCTGACGCTTCTCTTCCCTGTGCGGTTCACCGCACAGGGAGTTTTTTGTGCAATGAGCACAGAATCCGGACAAATTTTTCTCACTATGCAAAGCCCGATTCGTTTGTTATAATTCTGTCAAATGGCACTTTTGCGTTTCAGCGCAAAAGCAAACGGCTGTTCGGCTATTTTTTAGAAAGGAGGCCCCTCGCCATGAAGCATTTCAATGATTATCACGCCCTGGCGCGCCAGATTCTGGAACTGGTGGGCGGGCCTTCCAACGTGATCTCGGTGAACCACTGCCAGACCCGCCTGCGCTTTGTGCTGCGCAATGAGGCCCTGGCTGACACCGAGGCCCTTCAGCAGCTGGACGGCGTGCTCACCGTGGTGCGCCGGGGCGGGCAGTACATGGTGGTGGTGGGCAGCCAGGTGCCCCAGGTGTACGCCGCCCTGATGGAAAGCGGCCTGAGCGCCGCCCTGCCCGTGCAGGTACCGCCGGGCAAGGCCTTTCTCTCCACCATCACCGGGGTGTTCGGCCCCATTCTGGGCGTGATGAGCGCCACCGGCATTCTCAAGGGCGTACTGCTGCTGCTGGCCTCGCTGGGCCTGATGAACACCGACGGGGGTGCCTGGCGGGTTCTGTACGGCTTGGCAGACTCTCTGTTCTACTTTCTGCCGGTGCTGCTGGGCTACACGGCGGCGCTGCATTTTGATTTGGACCCATTCGTTGGCCTGCTGCTGGGGCTGACGCTCTGCTACCCGGATCTGACCCAGCTGGGGGACGGCATCCAGTTCCTCGGTATGCCCATTCAGCTGCCCTCTTCCGGCAGCTACACCACCAGCGTGCTGCCGGTGCTGTTCGCCGTGTGGTTCGCCAGTAAGCTGGCAAAGCTGCTGGCCCCCCGCCTGCCGGATACCATCCGAAGCTTTACGCTGCCGCTGGCCACGCTGCTGGTGACCGTGCCCGCCACCTTTCTGGTCATCGGGCCGGTGTCGGCCGGGCTTTCCGAGTTTCTGGCCCAGTGGCTGGAGTGGCTGTACCACCTCAGCCCGGCCGCGGCGGGCACGGCCATCGGCGGGCTGTGGCAGCTCATGGTGATGTTCGGCCTGCACTGGACGGCCACCCCCCTCACCATCTCCCACTATTCCACCCTCGGGTATGACTTTCTGCTGCCCGCCATGTACGGCACCACCTTTGCCCAAACGGCGGCGGCCGCGGCCGTCTGCCTGAAAACGCGGGACAAGCACACCCGCCGCCTGGGGGCCGCCGCCGTCTTTTCCGGGCTGGCCGGCATTACCGAGCCTGCCATGTACGGCATCACGCTGCCCCGCCGGCTGCCCTTCACCCTCAGCTGTGTGGGCGCCGCCATCACCGGCGGCTATCTGGGCTGGGCCGGGGTGTACAGCTACCAGATCTCCGGCCAAGGGGTGTTCGGCCTCACCGGCTACATCGACCCCGCCACCGGCTCGCTGGCGGGCATGGGGCAGGCCCTCATCGGCGTGGGGCTGGGCATGGCCTTTGCCTTTGTTTCCACCCTGTTTCTGTACCATGAACCCAACAAGGAGCAGCCTGCCGACCGGGAGCTTCTGGCCAGCCCCATGGCAGGCCAGCTTCTTCCGCTGGAGCAGGTGGCCGATGGTGCGTTCAGCGCCGGTGTGCTCGGCCTAGGCTGTGCCATTCGCCCCAGTGAGGGCCGGGTGGCAGCCCCCGCGGCCGGCCGGGTGCTGAACCTCTCCCCCACCGGCCACGCCATCGGCCTTGCCTGTGACAACGGCGCCGAGGTGCTCATCCATGTGGGGCTGGACACCGCCCGGGCAGGCCATGCCTTCCAGCTGCACGTGGAGGAGGGCCAGCAGGTGCTGCCCGGCCAGCTGCTGATGGAGTTTGACCTGGCCGCCCTCACCGCCCGCGGGCTGGACCTGACCACCCCCGTGGTGGTGACCAACAGCGAGGCCTTTAACGGGGTGGTCTGCGCCGCCGAGGCGGGGGCCAATGTGGCGCTTTCCGCCCCGCTTTTGAGACTGATTCCAAAATCCGGCCAAAATTGTCCAGAACCCGGTTGAATTGTGCATCAAAATTCTGTAAAATGTGAGTAGATGAAACGGGCGGGTCGGGCCGCCCGGGCGCTGTGCGCAGCGCAGGCCGGCAGCCGGATGCCCAATCCCTGCCGCGCCAAGACCGAAGGAAGGAAAGGTTTGAACCGATGAAAGAGTTTACCTATGTGATCCAGGACCCTGTGGGCCTGCACGCGCGCCCCGCCGGCTTTTTGCTGCGCCGGGCCAAGAATTATCGCAGCAGCGTTCTGGTAAAAGCCCCCAACGGCCGCGAAGCCAACGCCGCCAAGCTGATGGCCCTGATGAGCATGGGCGCCAAGGCCGGTGACACCCTCACCTTTATTCTGGAAGGCGACGACGAAGAGGTTGCCGCCGCCGACCTGGCGCAGTACCTGCCGGAGATCCTGTAAATCAGGCACACCCCCGGCAGCCTTGAACGTTCGTATGTACCTGCAAGGCCGCCTGTCGGGCTGCAACCCGGCGGCGGCCTTGTTCCGTTTTTTCAGCTTTTTACAGAAGGGAGGCGGCTGTTATGACCATCATCCAGGGCCACGGGGCCAGTGCAGGTGTTACCTGCGGCCCGCTGTACCTGTTCCGGCGCCCGCCTGCGCCGGTGTATGCAGATACCGCCGAGGACCCCGGCGCGGAGTGGGCGCGCTTCAAAGCGGCCCAGACCCGCGCTTCCCTACAGCTGGCCGGCCTTGCCCGCCGGGCGATGCAGCAGGGCGGCCAGGAGGCCGCCGACCTGTTTGAGACTCACCAGCTGCTGGCCGAAGATCTGGATTTTGAGGACGCCATTCAGCGGTCCATCCGGCTGGATGGGCTGACCGCCGAGGCCGCCGTAAACAAAGCCGCCGAGCAGTTCGCCCGAATGTTCCGGGAGATGGACGACGCCTATATGCAGGCCCGCGTCGACGACATTCTGGACGTGGGGCGGCGCATTCTGCGCATTCTCTCCGGCCGGGCCGAGGGCCGGCTGGAGCTGGAGTGGCCGGTGATCCTGGTCAGCGACGAGCTGGCCCCCAGCGAGACCATTCAGCTGGATAAATCCAAGATCCTGGCCTTTGTCACCGAGGGCGGCAGCGCCAACAGCCACTCCGCCATTCTCGCCCGCACCATGGGCATTCCCGCCGTGTTCGGGGCCGAGGGGCTGCTCCGGCCGGAGTACGAGGGTCAGGAGGCCTTCGTGGACGGCGAGACCGGCCAGATCGTGCTGGACGCCGACGACGAAACCCGCGACTCCCTGCTGGAAAAGCAGCAGGTGCAGGCCCGCCTGGCCCAGCTGCTGCACGCCCTGAAGGGTCAGCCCAACCGCACGCTGGATGGCCGCGAGCTGGAAGTGGTGTGCAACATCAGCGGCCCGGGCGACCTGCCCGCCGTGCGCGCCAACGATGGCGGCGGCGTGGGCCTGCTGCGCAGTGAGCTGCTGTACCTGCAAAGCACCATGCTGCCCGGCGAAGAGGAACAGCTGGACTTCTACCGCAGCGTGCTCGAGCCGCTGCATGGGCAGCGGGCCGTCATCCGCACGCTGGACATCGGCGCGGACAAACAGGTGGACTATCTGCCCCTGCCCGCCGAGGAAAACCCGGCCCTTGGTATGCGGGCCGTGCGCCTGTGCCTGACCCGGCCCGACCTGTTCCGGGTGCAGCTTCGGGCGCTGTACCGGGCTTCGGCCTACGGCAATCTGGCCATTCTGTTCCCCATGGTCTCCAGCCCGTGGGAATTCACCTCCTGCCGCGCCCTGTGCGAACAGGTGCAGCGGGAGCTGACCCAGGAGGGCATGGCCTTCTGCCGCGACGTGCCTCTGGGCGTGATGATCGAGACCCCCGCCGCCGCCATGATGAGCGAGGAGCTGGCCCGCGTGGCCGACTTCTTCAGCGTGGGCACCAACGACCTGACCCAGTACACCCTGGCCTGCGACCGGCAGTCCGGCCAGCTGGATCAGTTCTATGACCCCCACCACCCGGCGGTTCTGCGCATGATCCGCCGGGCCGCCAAGGCCATTCACCGCCACGGCAAGTGGATCGGCATCTGCGGCGAGCTGGCGGGCGATGTGCAGATGACCGAGCTGTTCGTGGCCATGGGCATTGATGAGCTGAGCGTTTCGCCCAGCCAGGTGCTGCCCGTGCGCAACACCCTGCGCTCGCTGGACAGCCGGGTCAACGGCCCCCGCCTGCTGGAAGAGCTGGGGGAGTAAACCGCCTTTTCATCCTGCTTTCTTTGCCTCCGGCTGCCGCCGGGGGCATTTTTCCTGCCCTGTGCCGAGCGTGGGGCAGCGCTCTCCGGTTTGCCCTCACCATCTCCGATTTTTCAAAAACCGTGTGGTCACCCCATGGTTTTTTGAAAGAAAGCGAAAAATTTGGGATTGACATAGAGTTTCCTTCATTTTTTACAATGCTCTCATCCGAAAGGAACCGCCGTACCCGGGACGGCCTTCCTGCTTCAAGGGCAACCGAAAAGAAAAGGAGGAACTCATGCTTACCACCCTTTACAACGCCGTTTCGGCGGCCACCGACTGGTTCTGGGGCGTTCCAGCCCTGGTAATCCTGATTGGCGGCGGCATTTACTTAAGTTTCTGCACCCGGTTTGTGCAGTTTCGCCATTTCGGCGCTGCCATGAAAATGACCATCGGCAAATCCTTCGGCAAAAAACGCTCGGGCGAGAATGGCGGCGGCATCACCGGCTGGCAGACCGTCTGTGCCGCCCTTTCCGGAACCATCGGCACCGGCAACATTGTGGGCGTGGGCACCGCCATTGCCATGGGCGGCCCTGGCGCCGTGCTGTGGATGGAACTAACCGGCTGCGTTGCCATGTGCATCAAGTACTGCGAGGCCATGATGGCCGTAAAGTACCGCAAGCCCAAGCCCGAGGGCGGTTACGCCGGCGGCCCCTATTATTACATTCGGGACGGCCTGAAATGCAAGCCTCTGGCCACGTTCTGGAATGTGGTGCTGATTCCCACCCTGCTGCTGGCCGCCGCTATCCACACCGGCTCCACCTGTGACGCAGCCGCCCGGCTGGGCCTGCCCCGCATTCCGGTTCTCATTGTGGCGGTGGTGGCCGTTGCCCTCATCATGTACGGCGGCGTGCGTGCCCTGTGCGATGTGACCGATAAGCTGGTTCCCATCATGTCCATCATTTATCTGGGCGGCGGCCTGGCGGTCATCGCCCTGAATGCCGGCAACCTGATTCCCGCCTTCCTGTCCATCTTCCGCTATGCGTTCACCGGCCACGCCGCCATCAGCGGCTTTGCAGGGGCCGGTGTGGCCGCCACCATCCGCTACGGCCTGGCCCGCGGCATGTACTCCAGCGATGCAGGCAACGGCATTGCCGCCATCATCCACGCGCAGGCCAACACCAAAGAACCGGTGGAGCAGGGCCTTTGGGGCATCTTTGAGGTGTTTATGGACACCATCATCGTCTGCAACTTCACCGCGCTGGTCATCCTTTCCACCGGCCAGTGGCAGACCGGCGACCAAGGCTCCGTTCTGGCCATCAACTCCTTCGGCAGCGCGCTGGGCCAGGCTGGCCTGCTGATTGCGGCCGTGGCACTGATGCTGTTCGCCATGTCCACCGTCATGTCCTTTTCCACATTTGTGGGCCTGCAGGTTGAAAACGTGTGGGGCAGCGTCGCCAAGAAAATCTGCCAGGTCATCTTCCTGGGCATGATGGTGGCCGGCGGCCTGAACGGCGTGGACTCCATCCTCTTTTTGACCGACACCTTCAGCGGCCTGTGCATCTGCGGCTCGCTGGTGGCGCTGATTCTGATGGGCGGCGAGATTCGCCGGGAGACCGACCGCTATTTCAAAGAGGTTTATCCCAAGAAGCTCAAAGCTGAAAAGGAGTGTGCAGACGTATGAGACCTGTCATCGGAATTACCTGCAATTACACCTACGATGGTTCCGGCCCCTTTGCCGAGGGCATCGGCGCACGGGAACAGGAATGGCAGCTGCTGGCCGACGATTATGTGGCCGCCGTCACCGCAGCCGGGGGGCTTCCCCTGCTGATCCCGGTGTTTCAGGCCCCGGCAATGGCGCTGGAGGCCCTGGAGCATGTGGACGGGCTGATCCTGTCCGGCGGCAACGACCTGGACCCCGGCACCTTCGGGCAATTCCCTAAAAAAGAGCTGGGCGGCGTCATTCCCGGGCGGGACCATATGGAGCTTGCCCTGGCCCGCCATGTGATGGAGCACTCTTCCATGCCGCTGCTGGGCATCTGCCGGGGCATTCAGGTGCTGAACGTGGCCATGGGCGGCACCGTTCACCAGCACCTGCCCGCCGCCGGGTATGAAAACCACTCGCTTTCCATGTTCCGGCGGGGCGAAATCTCCCACACCGTCCGCATCCAGCCGGAAAGCCGCCTGGGCGCACTTCTGGGAACCGAGCTGGGCGTCAACTCTTTCCACCATCAGGCCGTAGACCGGGTGGCCGAAGGCTTTGTTCCGGTCGCATCCGCACCGGACGGCGTGATCGAGGCTATTGAGCCGGCCAAGGGGGAGCGGTTTGTGCTGGGCGTGCAGTGGCACCCCGAAATGATGGCGCTGCAGCGCCCGGAGCAGCTGGCCTTGCTCAAAGCGTTCACCGCGGCCTGCACCAGATAAAACAAGCAGAATTTCTTCACAGGGTCCTGTACAGTCCGCAATAGCGCGGGCGGTATGCGGCCCTGTTGTTCTTTTTTCCGCTGTGCTATACTAAAGGCAGAAATGGGGGTGTGCCGCATGCGGATCGGCGCATTGGCAAAGCAGTACAACATCAGCATCGAAACTATTCGTTATTATATTTCCATTGGGCTTCTGATCCCGGAGAAAAAAGGCGCGCAATTCCAGTTTTCCGCCCAGGAAGAGGAAATTCTGGCAATGATCCAGCATCTGAAGTCGCTTCGCTTCAAGCTGAGCGAGATTCGCTGCATCATTGACCTGAAGCGCACCTCCAACTGGGTGGAGCCTGCCACCCAGGAGGCCTATGTGCGCCTGCTGCGGGAAAAGGACGGCGAGATCGGCTCCGAAATCGTGGGGCTGCAATACGTGCAGAAGCAGATTCACAAGGAGATCAAGAACTGCGTACCGGCCAGCACCTGCCGCAGCACCGCCGGGGTTCCCATCCGTGCGCTGCCTCTGCTGTGCTGCCCCTGGTGCGGCCACCAGCTGACCATTCGCTCCGGAGAATTCTCGTACAAGTACGTCACCTCCGGCGAGCTGGTATGCCCCTGCGGCTATTGTGCCCACATTCAGGACGGCATTGTGAACACCGGCAAGGCCTACACCGGCACGCACGACAGCCCCGACCTGAACCGCAACCTGTACCACACCCTCAATGTGGATTTTGTGCGGATGTATCAGCTGTGCTGCAACAAGATCACGCACTGGATCGCTTCCGGCCAGTTTTCCGGGAAGGTCATCTTTGAAAACTTCATCAACGGATATTTTTACCTGTACAACCACCTGGCCGACCTGCCCAAGGACGCCCTGTACATCGTGGCGGACAAGTATCCCGAAATGCTTCAGATGTACAAAGAGATGATTTCGACGCTGGGGCTGGACCTGGACATCCTGTACATCGCCGACTGTGACCCGGACTACCCCCTTCGCCCCGGCTGTGTGGATTTGGTGATCGACTTTTTCAGCTCCAGCGAGCACGATTTCTACTTTCCACAGCCGTATTATGAGGCTTTCGGCGCGCTGCTGGCCCCGGACGCCCAGGTGATCGGCACGGTGATGACCCTGCCCGCCGGGGCGAAATCCCGGCCGCGCTACCACCAAAAATACCCGGAGGGCACCCCGCACCTGATGGACTTTTCCCATCTGGAAGGGGCACTGAGCGCACTGGGCTATGCCATAAAGACCGAAGAGGTGGGGGCCGTGCTGAAAACGCAGGATAAATTCAGCTTCGTCTGCCATCTCAACGGAGAAAAGATGAGCTTCATCTGGTATACGGCCAGCCGTGCACCTAAATGAACCCAGAAACTATAAGGCCCGGGCACAGCACCCCGTTCGGTGCTCAGCCCGGGCCTTATTTCTCCCTCAATACGCCTCTATTCCACCGGTTCGGCCCCTGCCTGGGCAAGCTCCGCCTCCGTTTCGGCATCCTCCCCATCCAGGGCCGTCTCCAGCGCTTCCTCGCCGAACAGCTCGGCGGCCGCGGCTTCCGCGCTGTTCAGCGGGGCCGGGGTGGCTGCGGCATCGTTCAGCCCCAGCACCTCGCCGCCCGGCTCGGTGCGCAGGTACGCCCCCACCGGCTTTTTCTTGTACACCAGAAGCACCGCCTGGCAGGTGCTCTCTCCTGTGGAGCGGGACGGGCAGGCGGCCGTCCACTTTTCCACCGCCTTGCCCCGGTATTTTTTCAGGCCCTGGCCGCTCTGCTTCACCACCTCGTCAAAGGCCTTGAAGTCCTCGTCCCACTTGCGGGGCACCTTCACCTCGTCCACCGCCGCCGTGGTCAGGTCCACCTCCAGGCCGCGGGCGCTGAAATAGGCCCCGATGTCCTGGGTGGTGGCAATGCGTTCCCCCGCGCTCTCGGCCGCGGTGGGGGCCGCGTCGGCCTGTTCCAAATGGCGGTTTACGGCCATCACTGTGCCCGTCAGCACCACGCCGCACAGGGCCGCCACGCCCAGCCGCCGCAGGCCGGTCCGGTTCATTGTCAGCACAAACATGCCCTTCCCTCCTTACGCCGCGGCCGGCCGGGCAGGGCCATCGCCGCGCTTTTGCCCAATTCTTATGCAGTTTGCGGCGGGTTTAACCCCATTTCCGTTGCGGCAATGGAAAAAACAGGGTATACTGAGGGTGCATTCGCAAATTCTGCCCGGAATTCCGGGCTTTGGAAAAGGCAGGCAGGAACAATGGTTTTGCTGGCAGATATGGGTAACACCAACGTGACCGTGGCGGGCTGGGGCGACAGCGGCCGCGTATTTGAGCTTCGTCTCCCCACCGACCACAGCTGGGACAGCGCGGCCTACACCAAGGCCCTGCGCGAGGGGCTGGCCGAGGCCGGGCAGGCAGACGCCCGCTTTGAGGGCGCGGCCCTGTGCAGCGTGGTGCCGCCCCTGAACGAGGCGGTGTGCGCCGCCCTGCAGGCGGTGTGCGGCAGCACCCCGGTGCAGCTCAACCGCCGGGGCAACACCGGCGGGGTGGACATTTTCACCGATGACCCCGATGAAGTGGGCAACGACCTGCTGGCCGGGGCCATTGCCGCCACGGCCCTCACCCCCATGCCCGCCATTGTGGCGGACCTGGGCACCGCCACCACCTTCACCGCCCAGGACAAGAGCGGCAACATTCTGGGTGTGTCCATCGCCCCGGGCGTGGCCATGGGGCTGGAGGCGCTGGCCGGGCGGGCCAGCCAGCTGTTCTCGGTGGCCATTCAAGGCCCGAAGGCAGCCATCGGCACCAACACCGTGGCCAGCCTGCAAAGCGGCGTGGTTCTGGGCGCCGCCGCCCTGCTGGACGGCATGGCCGACCGGATGGAGGAGGAGCTGAACGGCGAGGCCACGCTGGTGGTCACCGGCGGGCTGGCCCCGGTGGTGCTGCCCTATTGCCGCCGCAAGGCCATCCACGCGCCGGATCTGGTTCTGGAGGGGCTGTACCGCTACTGGCAGCTGAACCAGTGAGCGGGTTTTCCACCATTTTTTGAATCCCTGTTAAAAAGTCAATTAAAAAAGCCCCCTGCGGGCGGTTTCCTCGTTTGGAAGAAGCCGATCCCGCAGGGGGCCTTTCTGTTTTTATTCCGGTTCTGTGCCGCAGAGAAACGCCGCCGTAACTCAGCCCTTGTAGCGCAGCATCCGGCTGGCGTTCAGAATGGCGATGACCGCCACGCCCACGTCGGCAAACACCGCGGCCCACATACCGGCCAGGCCCAGGGCACTCAGCACCAGCACTGCGATCTTGATGCCCAGGGCCAGCACGATATTCTCGTTGACAATGCGCAGGGTCTGCCGGGCAATGCGGATGGCCACACCCAGCTTTTCCAGCTTGTCGTCCATCAACACCACGTCCGCCGCCTCAATGGCGGCGTCGCTGCCCATGGCACCCATGGCCACGCCCACATCGGCGCGGGAGAGCACCGGCGCGTCGTTGATGCCATCGCCCACAAACACCAGCTGGCGGCCTTCCTTCTTCTCGCCCAGCAGGCGCTCCACCTGGGTGACCTTGTCCGCCGGCAACAGCCCGGCGTGTACCTCGTCAATGCCCAGACGGCCGGCCACCTGGTGGGCCGCCTCCGGGGCGTCGCCGGTCAACATCACCAGCTTTTCCACGCCCTCGTGCTTCAGGTCCTTCAGGGCCTGGGCCGCGCCGGGCTTGGGGGCGTCCTCAATGTGGATCACACCCGCATACTGGCCGTCCACCGCCAGATACACCAACGTACCGCCGCCTTCCGCCGGGGTAAACGCCGCGTGTTCGTGCTCCATCAGGCGGGCATTGCCCACGGCCACGGATTTTCCGTCCACCTGAGCCTTCACGCCCAGGCCCGCCAGCTCCTGCACGTCCGCAACCCGGTCAGGGTCCGGCTCCAGCCCGGCCGCCGCCTGAATGGACTTGGAGATGGGATGGCTGGAGTGCTGCTCCGCCAGGGCCGCCAGCGTCAGCAGCTGGGCCTTCTCCCAGCCGGGCTGGGGGGCCACATCGGTCACAGAGAAGTGCCCTTGGGTGAGGGTGCCGGTCTTGTCCATGACCACCACCTGGGTTTTCGCCAGCGCCTCCAGATAGTTGCCGCCCTTCACCAGAATGCCCTGGCTGGACGCACCGCCGATGCCGCCGAAGAAACTGAGGGGAATGCTGATGACCAGCGCGCAGGGGCAGCTGACCACCAGGAAGGTGAGCGCCCGGTGCAACCACATGGTCCAGGGGCCGCCCAGGAAGAAGTTGGGCAGGATGGCCAGCGCCAGCGCCAGCCCACAGACGGTGGGGGTGTACCACCGGGCAAATTTGGTGATGAAGTTCTCGGCCTTGGCCTTTTTGCTGCTGGAGTTTTCCACCAGATCCAGAATCTTCGCCACGGTGGACTGGCCGTAGGGCTTGGTGACCTGCACGGTGACCAGACCGTCCAGGTTCACGCAGCCGCTGATGACCTCATCGCCGGGCTGAATGACCCGGGGCAGGCTCTCGCCGGTGAGGGCAGCCGTGTCCAGATTGGTGCTGCCCTCCAGCACCACGCCGTCCAGCGGCACCCGCTCGCCGGGCTTGACCAGAATCTCATCGCCCACGGCCACTTCGTCCGGGTCCACCTGCTCTACCTTGCCGTCCTTTTTCAGGTTGGCGTAGTCGGGGCGGATGTCCATCAGCGAGGCAATGCTCTTGCGGCTCTTGCCCACAGCGTAGTTCTGGAACAATTCGCCCACCTGGTAGAACAGCATAACCGCCGCGCCCTCGTTGTAGTCGCCCAGGGCCACCGCACCCACGGTGGCAACGGCCATCAGGAAATTCTCGTCGAACACCTGGCCATTGAGGATGCCGCGCACGGCCTTTTTCAGCACGTCGTAGCCGATGATAAGGTAGGGCACCAGATACAGCGCCAGCTTCAGCAGGCCGGTGGCCGGCACAAAGTGCAGGATCACCAGCAGCGCCGCCGCAATAAGAATGCGCTGCAGCATTTTCTTCTGTTTTTTCGTCATGAGAGGGTCTCCTTTCCCTCGAATCCGTTTTCAAAGCGAATCATCGATTTATCGTTATCAGAAATCAATCCATTGGGAAATTTGGGCCGATAAAACCCCATCCGGTGCAAATGCGCTTTGACCGGACGGGGCAATGCATGATGAAGGGAGCGCAGCCTTACAGCTTGATCTCGCAGTCGGGCTCCACCTTTTTGCAGACCTTGACGATCTCCTGCATGATCTCGTCAAAGCGGTCGTCCACGGCATCCACGGTCATCTTCTGAGCCAGGAAGTTCACGGTGGCCTTGTTCACGCCCTCCAGCTTGTTGATGGCGTCCTCCATCTTGGCAGCGCAATGGGCGCAGTCCAGGTCTTCCAGCATAAAGGTCTTTTTCATGAGAAGTTCCTCCTTCGATTTGATTGAAGTTCTGAAGCAATGTATGGTCAGCGCCGCAGGGCGTTGAGTCGGGTTTTGGGGTCACTCCATCACATGGTCCATTCCCTGCCCGATGATGGAGCGCACGTGCTGATCGGCCAGCGAGTAAAAGACGGTTTTGCCCTCCCGTCGGCTTCGCACCAATTTGTTGGCCTTGAGGGTGCGCAGCTGGTGGCTGATGGCCGACTGAGTCAGCCCCAGCAGGTCGGCAATGTCGCACACGCACATCTCCGATTCAAACAGGGCGTACAGGATTTTGATGCGGGTAGAGTCGCCGAACACCTTAAACAGTTCGGCCAAGTCGTACAGGACCTCGTCATCGGGAAGGTCGGACTGTACTTTCTGCAAAATGTCCTGATGGATCCGATTTTCTTCGCAGCAGTCCAGCGGTTCGTTCTGGCCGGGCATTACAAGCATCCGGGCAGCCTCCTTTCGGGGTAAATGGCTCGGAACAGCGGCCCTCTGTTTTCAATCCTCTCGAACATATGAGCAACTGTTCATATGTTCATTATATGCATGGGTTCTGTGGATGTCAATAGGATTTCTGCACATTTTTCAGGGTTTTATTTTGGTGAAGGTGCTGTTTGCCGCGGCGATGCTGCTCTTCCACGCACCACAAAAACATCAAACAGGCCCGCCCCGGGTTTACCCCCAGAGCGGGCCTGTCAATTTCTTCTCAGCTTCTCAGCGCTGCTGAATTTTCTGCACCTCTTCCGCGGTCAGTGCGCGCCACTGGCCGGGCGCGAGGGCGGCGTCCAGCGCAAGGCCGCCGATGGCCATGCGGTGCAGGGCGTTTACCCCCACATCGTACACCCCGAACATCCGCTTGATCTGGTGGTATACCCCCTGGTGCAGCACCACGGTGCAGCGGCAGGGATCCTCTTCGTCCGGGTACAGCTCCGCCGGTTCCATGGTCTGGCCGTCCGCCAGCATCACCCCTTTGGCAAAGCCCTCGGCCATGGCCGGGGTCGCCGGGGCGTCCAGCACCACCCGGTACGTCTTGCTCACGTGGCGGCGCGGGGCCAGAATGTCGTGGGCAAAGGCCCCGTCGTCCGTCAGCAGCACAAACCCGGTGCTGGTTTTGTCCAGCCGCCCCGCCGGGAACAGCGCTCGCCGGGGGTATGCGTCCCGCACCAGATCCACCACAGTGGTGTCCCGCTTGTCCTCGGCGGCGCTCACCACCCCTTCGGGCTTGTTCAGCATCAGGTACACAAACTCTTCATGGCGCAGCGGCTGGCCGCCGGCACACACGTCTGCCCCCGGCTCCAGCTGGGTGTCCGCCTTTTTGCACACCTGGCCGTTCACGGTCACCCGGCCCTTGGCGATCATCTCCCGGCTGGCGCTGCGGGGAATCTCCAGCGCCTGGGCCACGTATTTGTCCAGCCGAGTCTTTTTCTCTGCTCCCATGGCCGTCACTCCGGCTGCCCGGCCAGCTGGCGCGGGCACTGGGCCAGGTCCTCTTCGGTGAGGGCGCGCAGCACCCGACAGGGGTTGCCCGCTGCCACCACGCCGGCGGGCACGTCTTTGGTCACCACGCTGCCCGCGCCGATGATGCTGCCCCGGCCAATGGTCACTCCGGGCAGAATGGTCACATGGCCGCCCAGCCACACCTCGTCCTCAATGGTCACGGGCAGGGCCTTTTCCAGCCCAGTGTTGCGGCTGGCCGCGTCAAAGGGGTGCACCGCGGTGTAAACGCCGCAGTCCGGCCCCATAAACACGTGTTTGCCCAGAGCGATGGGGGCGCAGTCCATCAGATAGCAGCCCCGGTTCAAAAAGCTGCCCTCGCCGATGGTGATGTTGAATCCGTAATCGCACTGGAAGGGGCTGAGCAGCCCCGCCTTTTCGCTCAGACCGGGCAGCAGCCGGGCCAGCAGGATCTTTCGGGACTCTTTGGAGGTATAGGGGGTGCTGTTCAGCGCCTGGCACAGCTCGGCGGTCTGCTCCCGCTCGGCGCACAGGGCCAGGTCAAAGTTTGCGTTGAACCACAGGCCCGCCTGCATTTTTTCTTTTTCGGTCATGGTCTTTTCCTCTTTGTTTGCAAAAAACGCCCCGCACAGCGGCCGGCAGGCCCATCGCGCGGGGCGTTTCTTTTTTAAGCCGCGGCCCCCAGAGCGGGGCGCGCTGTTACACGTTCAGTTCTGCCTTCTGGCCCAGAGCGTCCTGATTGGCGTCCAGCACAGGCTGGATCACATTGGCCAGGAACTCCTCCACCTGATGGGGGGCACGGCCGGTAAAGGCCTCGGGCTGCAGCTCGGCCTCGATCTCCTCGCGGGTCAGGCCGAAGGCGGGGTCCGCCTCCACCCGGGCAATCATATCGTTGGGCAGGCCCTCCTGCTTCACCTGTGCGGCGGCGGCAATGGCGTGCTGGCGCAGGCGCTCGTGCAGCTCCTGCCGGTCGCCGCCCTTCTTCACGGCCTTCATCATGATGTTCTCGCTGGCCATGAAGGGCAGCTCGGCCATCACGCGGCTGCGCACCACCTTGGGGTACACCACCAGGCCGTCGCTGATGTTCAGCAGGATGTTCAGGATGGCGTCTGCCGCCAGGAAACCCTCGGCCATGGCCACGCGCTTGTTGGCGGAGTCATCCAGCGTGCGCTCGAACCACTGGGTGCCGGTGGTGAAGGCCGGGTTCAGCACGTCCACCATCAGATAGCGGGACAAAGCGCAGATGCGCTCGCACCGCATGGGGTTGCGCTTGTAGGGCATGGCGGAGGAGCCGATCTGGTTCTTCTCGAAGGGTTCTTCCATCTCCTTGAAGTTGGCCAGCAGGCGGATGTCGGTGGCCATCTTCATGGCGCTCTGGGCAATGCCGGCCAAGGCGCTCAGCACCTGATAGTCCACCTTGCGGCTGTAGGTCTGGCCGCTGACGGGCACCACCTTGTCAAAGCCCATCTGGGCGGTGATGTCCGCCTCCATAGCCTTGATCTTCTCTTCGTCGCCCTCAAACAGCTCCATAAAGCTGGCCTGGGTGCCGGTGGTGCCCTTGGCGCCGCGCAGGGCCAGGTGGGCAATGCGGGCGTCCAGCTCTTCCAGATCCATGTAGAACTCGTTCATCCACAGGGTGGCGCGCTTGCCCACGGTGGTCAGCTGGGCAGGCTGGCAGTGGGTGTAGGCCAGGCAGGGCATATCCTTGTATTCCCGGGCAAAGTCGGCCAGCAGGGCCAGCACGCCGATGAGCTTTTTGCGCACCAGCTCCAGGCCCTGGCGCATCACGATCACGTCGGTGTTGTCGCCCACATAGCAGCTGGTGGCGCCCAGGTGAATGATGCCCTTCGCGTCGGGGCACTGCAGGCCGTAGGCGTACACATGGCTCATCACGTCATGGCGCACCAGCTTTTCCCGGGCGATGGCGTCCTCATAGTTGATGTCGTCGGCATGGGCCTCCAGCTGGGCGATCTGCTCGTCGGTGATGTCCAGGCCCTGGCGCTTTTCCGCCTTGGCCAGGGCGATCCACAGCCGCCGCCAGGTGCGGAACTTGTTGTCGTCGCTGAAGATGTACTGCATCTCGTCGCTGGAATAGCGGGTGGAGAAGGGGCTGATGTAACGATCGTGTGCCATGTTGTACGTTCCTCCCAAAGAGCGGCCGGGGCCGCTGTGTTCCAAGGCCGGGCATTCGCCTGGGCCATACTTTTCCATTCTGAGTGTATTATATCCCCAAAAACGCCGGCCCGTCAAGAAAAGCCGGGGCTTTCGCGGGGCGTTCGTAAGACAATGAACGGAGCGTATCGGTGCGGATGCGCTCCGTTTCTTTGTGCTGTTATGACATATGGCACAGTTGCAGGCAGCCCCCTTGGCTCCTCCTCTGGGAGAGCCAAGTTCCGCGCGTAATGCACTACACCGAGCGGTGTATAGAAGTGCGCCCGTGTTATCTGTTCGACAAACTGGAATTCGACTTAATATCCATGGTCAACATGCTGCCACTTTCCGCCATCTGTTCTAACTAAAATCCACTTCCGATCACTGTATGTACTATTTGGATTCAAAGACCCGTCTCCACCAGATGAATCAACATCGAATGAAGATAATAAAACAATGACTTCATCTGCATTGTTTCTGTCTGCCCAATCTTTATGATCTTTCGTGCAGTCATCTCCGGCATAGTAAATTTCTGTGAGAGTGCATCCTTTCCAGTCACTCTTAAACTCCTTTTTTATTGTGTCAATAGCGGCTTTAATATCCTCTTCTGAATAGCTCTCAGATTCAACATTATGAGTTTTTACTTCACTGACATCTCCACCACAAGCACTCAAACCAAATAAAAGCATAATACATAGCATTGTACATACGATTTTCTTCATACAAGACCTCCTTAAACCCCGATTTTTCATTTGATTACATATAAGGCACCTCGTCAAACTGGAAGTTATCTTTTTCTTAATGGCAATGCTATTAAATTTCCCAATAATGCAATAACAGTATATCCAACTACATAAACCCATGCACTTGAGTTATAAAATATAAATATAGATGGCACAAACATTATTGCTACAATCAAAATATACCAGAAGTTAAAACCATTCCTAATCCCATAAAAAACAGAGGTTATTAAACATATTAGAGGAATAATTACTAACATAACAATCATTGCACTTCCTG